>Ga0126342_10012108_pt1 | contig 15405 bp, 15 predicted proteins | sample Cyp1metagenome_FD_92528 | JGI IMG/M metagenome (GOLD analysis project Ga0126342, IMG submission 92528) | Coral microbial communities from Lord Howe Island, Old Settlement Bay, Australia - Cyphastrea 1 metagenome | ecosystem: Host-associated > Invertebrates > Cnidaria > Coral ...
TATATAATATAATATAATATATATAATATAATATAATATATATATATAATATATATAATATAATATATATATATATATATTGTATATATATATTATTATGTATATATATATATACCTATGCATAACGATATAAAATTACATGTTAATATTATAATCCGCGTATAAAGGCACAATATCTCGCTCGGAGCTCAGGTGGCATTCACCGCAATGGGCATTGGCCCGCTCGCATCTTGGCGCTGGGCTGGGCTCTACTCGTGAGGACAGGAACACACAGGAAAACCTCTCAATCAATCATCAGCAGTGTTGAGATTTCACGGAGATGTGGGGTAGAGGCACCGACAGTTGCCCAGAGCTTCGACATATTGGAGCTTCAAGCACCCTGAACTTTGGTTCAGTTTGCCCTTCAAAGTTTGCAGACTTGATGCTCATCAGGACCACTTGAATAACATCTATGATTCTATGATGCATGGAAAAAAGGCCGTTCCTGATTTATAGGTTGAATTGTTGAAGCTGCTACAATCCACAACGCATAAATCTTGAATCGGCGCAGCACCGCGAATGGGTCAGCACGTGATGCTGTGCTGCCAGCTGAGGTATACAATGCTGTAGCTGATGCCACCATGAATCAAGCATCTCGGCAAAAGTATTCCCATATATTCCCATGCTTCCTCCTCAGCTTCACCAGTACCCAAGATTCTCAGGCTGGAAATGCGGCCGCTGCGGCGGCGGGCGGCTTCATGGCATTGCTGTTCGTCTTGGACTTTTATTTGATGCCACTTGGTGAGGATCATCAAGGGTTGCTGGTTGGCGGCTTCATCCCCAGCTAATGGAAGATCATGGGGAAGATTTATCGGGGGATTGGTTGAAATCATCAACCAAGTCACAATTGAGAGCCAAAGGAACTGCATCATGACGTGGTCCATGTGGTATGTTGGTGAGACCAGATGCTTCGCAGCCAACCCGCAATGCCTCCCTGCCCAAACCAAGGCCAATCTTGGCTCAGATGTTCTTTGGAACACTGCTGGTAGGTGGGAGATAGTGGGAGCACCTGCAGTCCAAACGATTTGACTTTCTCCTCTGGACGCCCTGGCTCCAGGTTTTGTCTTTGCCGCCGCCATCCTGAAAGGGATTGTGTATCCCTGGGTTGGTACCTCAGCGTATCGATGTCAGGTGTCAGTGGCCCAGGTGCTATGGGAGTGGCCCAGGTCGGGTGATGGCAGCTGGTGACTGTAGTGATGTTTGAGGCACCGGGGCTTTTGTGCATTGCCTTGCCGATCATCTACATGGGCTGGCTGCGGGTGGCCACCTCAGTGGGCTGGATGGTCACCTAGTCATTTCAAACTCCCAACACCCAACACGTCATCGCTGAAACTTACATAAACTGACCCATGCCATGACCAAGGGCTTTGTCTTTCGGCCTGGCAAAGTCACCCCAGCGGAGTGGCTTGGATTTTTCAACGGCTGGAACTCTATATGAAATGGCCACAGCCATTCACCAAATCCATCGGAGTCTTCCCCCTTTTTCCATTTTCCACTTTCCCATCTGAACTTGTTGGGGTAGAAAAGGATAGAAAAGCGAGGTTTATTTGGAAAGTGCTGATGTCCGCTCTGGTTCGCGGGAGTGGACAGAAGTGTTTGGCCCAAACAGATGCAGGGGAAAGGCTCATGATGGTTCATGATACTCCTGATTCCGGCATGTAGGGGATAGATACGACATGACCTGACACGATATGATCAGAACGATGCCATGAGTGCGTGCTCCCCCAAGATGCGCCAAGGTTCTTATGGCCAGCAGCGATGACTTTTTCCGCTGCCTTTGTGGCGATCATGTTTGCTCTCACCTCAGACGCGGGGGGGGTTGGTCATGAATCTAAATCCCCCTATGAACATTCCTCTATAGCCACTCACTTTGCACCTACTAAGTGCAGTTCCGGTAGTCAGCTGTAGAATTTCAAAAACCCAAGAAAATCCGCGAAAGCCTGCAAACTTTACACGAAAAATACCTTTGGACTCACTGATGATCGAAGGAAGTTTAGAAGTCAAACTTCCGACAATATGGACAGATGAAAAGTGGGAAGAATCAGAGAAGAGAAGAGAAAAGGAAGAAGCTCAGAGAAGAGAAAGAGTCATTTTTCACAAACAATCTTTGACACGCCATCTTTCACACCACTTTGTCCCACACCATCTTTCACACACCACTTTGTCTCAATTCTCACACCACTTTGTCTCACACCATCTTTCACCACACCATCTTTCACACACCATCTTTCACCACACCATCTTTCACACACCATTTTTCACACACCATCTTTCACCACACCATCTTTCACACACCACTTTGTCACACACCATCTTTGACACACCACCTTTCACCCACCATCTTTGACACACCATTTTTCGCACGCAACTTTGTCACATGCTCTCTTTCGCACAGAACTTTCACGCACACCATCTTGGACACACTACTGTACACTACACTACACTACACTACATTACACTACACTAAATTACACTACACTAATTACACCGCCCCACAACTACACTACACTAATTACATTACACTACAACTACAACTTTGAAACTATAGTTTCCTATCTTTGAAACTTCCGCCGCCGCCTTGTGCGGTACTACTGGTATTGTATCTTATAATATATGAAACCTTGGTTTGTGAGTTTATACCCACAGGGTTTGCAACAAGCAACGGTTCAAGATTTGCTACAATGCATTTTTGAGAATCTGGTGGTTCGCTAAGGAAATGCCAAAATATGCTACACCGTGCATGTTGCAGGAATATTTTTCCCCAATGATGTAATTATATAATCAATATTCTGAATATTATTCGATATTTTTTTCGATATCTGTGCGAGAGTTTGAAAGGCATGGTCAAGGACGTGGTGACGTGGGCATGGTGATTTACACCACTGACATCTGGTAATTTGCTACAATAAAAGTGGCCAGCAGCTTTCACTCGCAAGGTTAGAGTTCAATGTCATTTTCCAGGTGGAACCGATAGCAGCCACAAATACTGTATTTGACCACAGAGATTCATTTGATGTAGAGTCGTAGCGAGAAAATGTGAGCTTAAGCTGGATAGTGCCCGCGAATGCAAAAGAACCACTTTGCAAAGGCCACGTTGGGAATGGACCATGCACTTCCATGCCCCACAAGTACAGCGAAAACCTAGCAAATGCCCCAAGACATGATGCGGGACAGGGTTGCGCCAAAGCATGGTGAAAGGATCAAAAGATTGGAAAACATATGGGTACGGTCCACTGATGTCCAGTTAAACACAGCTAGGTGCACCCAGCACCAAGGCATGGTTGATCTTCGTGTTTGGCAGCGGCCGCAACTGGTCAGAAGAGACCAAGTAGGGTCCTCAGCGGACACCGCAAGTTCAAAGGGTGGAAAACTGCTACTTGTGGGCATCAAATGCATAAAACATAGGGCACCAAATGGTACGGGTTGGTTTTACAATGTGATATATCCTTTGGATGGTATGTCATTGAAAAAAAATGAACCAAATGGAAACCATCACTCGTTTATTGAGGTGATTGATTTTGACAGTCCACTATCACCGAGGCTATGGCTGACAGAGGAGAACAATGACGTTTTTGCCTACCTTTGGTCCAACGGCACAACCACCCTGAACTACACGATTCATTGTTCGAATTCGAAAAACGTTTCGCATTTCAGATGCTTGGCAGCAAGCGTTGGGGTTGGTGATGTTCATAGATTGCTGGATGAGCACATGCCATGTATGCAGATGAATTGAAAGTTGAATTGAACCCCTGTTGCCGCACACCTTGCTTGCTCCCTTGCTCCCTTGCTCCCTTGCTCCCTTGCTCGCTTGCTCGCTCGCTCGCTCGCTTGCTTGCTTGCCTGCTTCCTTTCTGCACCGCATGTAGAAGAAATGCATCCTCAACTTCGGCTATCTAGGGGCGGACAATTGGGAAACAATCCTTCAAGAGTCAAAGTAGCTCAAGGGTCCATCCTCCGCTGGCAGGAAACTGCTCCGTTTTTTGTTGGTTGTACCGGTCCTTCAAGGACCCGTAAAAAACATGCTTTAACTATTAAAACATGCGCCATACTATTTCAATATATTTCAATGGTGCTGCGCTTCTCAAGGGGGGACCTCCATCACTTCGAGGTAATGACGAGCAGGCCATTCTGCTTGCGGCGTGCACGTCTGCTGCCAACGCTGCTTGGAGGGTCACCGGCAACGGTACTTTTGGAGATGTTGGGGTAACCACCAGCAGAAACGTAGATTCAACCCCGTCAAAATGCGTACATTCGCCATGAGGCAAACAGCGGGATTTGCCTACAGGAAGGTGGATATGAGTAGCAAATATGCGGATTTCGGCAACAGACAAGAGTTATGCTTTGGTTGGCATAAAGGGGGACGCGTTGGTGAAAGACACCCCATCGAATAGCTACAGTTCATTTGCAGGTTGAACTCGTTTGGGTACTGGATGGTACCTGTTACAGGTAATTACAGGTCGAAGGTGCAGTCAAACGGGATTTGAATCCCTGACCTGAAATGATCAGAATTTTCGACATTCAGTTGTCGCCAGAATATTGTGGGGCATTGCGGGAAACTCCCGGTATCAAAAATTTGATAGACAGAGACATGGACAGAGACACAGACAGAGACAGAGACGTCTGAGACGACAGATAGGTAATGATAGATAGAGCCACAATAAATATATACGTAGATACAGATAGATACAGAGAGAGAGAGAGAGACAGACAGACAGACAGACAGATAGATAGACAGATAGAGAGATAGAGAGATAGAGAGATAGAGAGATAGAGAGATAGGCAGATAGAGAGATAGGCAGATAGAGAGATAGGCAGATAGAAAGATAGAGAGATAGAGAGATAGAGAGATAGGTAGATAGATAGAAAGCCAACGATAGAGAAACAAAAACTACCAATTAATACATGCCAACTCATCATAAACCATGAGCACACGAAACACATCGCAGAAACATGCATTCACATAACGGACAGATTACAGGATGGTAAGTGTATGTATATTATATATATATATATATGTTATATCTTTTATATTATTTTTTTTTTTTATAGTATTATATTCTATTACATAATATTATATTGCAGATTATATCATACTATATTTTCTTAGATCATATTATCTTTTATTGTATCAGATCATTTCATATCATATTCTATTCTATTATCTTATCTTATCTTATATTATATTAAATCATATTTTACTATATATATTATATTATGTTATATCATATTATATTATATTACAGTATATTATAGTATATTATGTTTTCTTATGTTATTTTATATTATATTATGTTTTATTATATGACAGTATATGTTTTTTTTAAAAAAAAAACATGTGTATGCGTATAATGTAACTGTAAACATGTATGCGATGATTGCATCTGTGTGCACAGGAGGCCGCGCAAACACTACCTTAATTTCGCAACTCAGGTTTGGTTCTTGCAATGGACCGGTCCCTTTGTACTTGCCTTCTGCCGCTGGGCGGCATTCCAGATTTGCAGTTCCGCTCTCGCTCAAATTTTAGAGGTCCCAAACATTCTCAAACTGGGTGTCTCAAAATCGCGAAGACTCGTGTTCAAAACGTTTTTCCTAATTTTCCTATGTTTTTCCTCTCCCATTGCTTTGGGGAATTTAGGGATTTGGACTTGTAGAGGAGCAGGGGCACGTGCCAATGGAGAGCTGGGCCTGTGAGGCAATTTCGTGACGGCGTTGTTCGTGTACCTCTTTATGCACGTCTCCCGAAGGGTAGTGATGGTCAATGGAGACGGAGAGGCTTCGCGGCTGCAATCATGTCGCACTGGTCCAAATCAAGACGTGGCTTCCTACAGGAAAATTTCTCCATGTTTCCCCGTTCACTGTGCAAACGTACCATCATGTAAAGGAGGATAAAGGAGGTGGGTTTGAGCTGGATATATTTTTGGAAAACCCTGTTTCAGCCCTTGGCCGTACGGGCCGTACGCCAAGCAATTTCAATTGTCAGCCTTTGGGTCCCAATAATAGTTGTGCTTCATTGCCGTAACACAAAGCAGGGAGGGTGTGGGCAGAAGACCCGTCACAGGATGGAAGTCTCCACACCATTTTTCTTATACCCGCAAAAAGCAGGTGATTCTGAAACAGGTGTGCAAGGCAGTGTCCAAACTTGAAGGGCGCGCTCCAAGTCAAAGGCCACGATAGTCAAAGACCAGTACAATTTTGATCACGATATTCGGGAACCCGAATGAGTGAGTCGACAAAATATCAAGAAGTGTTTTCCCGCAAAGACCCAGGTATATCGCAATGGCATGTTTGGCACGTGTCAGGGTGCCATGTGACCGACGGTTCCAACATGCTCGAACTGAATTGACAGATGCCACGAAAGAGTGTCACAAATCATTTGTCAGGCAGATTCTTTGCCCTATCTCAAGCAGATCCTCAAGGGCAGTGTGCTGGTAATAGTGTCGCTTGATCACCAATTATGGCCTGAGAGAGTGCCTGGATTCAGTGGGAACTCGGGAAAGAAACCAACACAATGCCTGGGCTCACAAAGTTCATATTTGGGTCAGATGGATTTCGGCTTCAACACATGTCATTCCGCTTTTTTTGCTGCTAGTTGAACAGGTTAATGCTTGCAGCCATGTACGCAGCTGCCTCGTATGTGACAGGGCTGCACTGGAGGAAGTGAAAACTGCAGAGCAGCAAATGTCCAAAGATTAGAACACGTCATCCCCGAGTCAGAAACGAGATGATGAGAGAGACGAGAGGAAATCTACGTTGCAGCACTTGTTTGAAAAGGCGCAATTTTTCCGCTCAGCTAAGATGTGAATATGGCCACTTCTTTAAAATCCTGCATGCCAAATTCCAACGCGAGATCATTATCCACCTGCTGTATTGTTGGTTGTACCATGTTGTATCCACATTCGGCATTCTTTAGTCACTTAGTCCCATCTTGATTGCTCATCATGTTACATCCGGGTTTGCGGTTGTAGACCCAGCCTGGGTCAAACTCGTCGATCCCTTGGTGCACAGCATGTCCCCCATCCTTAGTGCATCATACTGCGAGGTTTCCGGCTCTGCCGTGCAACTGGGTTCTGCAGTGTTCTGCTTAGGGGCAGTCATCATTGCGGGCACGTTGGGCTGGACTGGGGTTGACCATGTTGACCCTGGGCTCCTGGCTAAATCTTGGTGACTTAAAGCAACATTCTAAGTGGCGCCGTTTATCTAAGGTTGCCAAAGCCTGGAAAGCCTGGAAATCCCACAGAATTTCACAGAAAAAAAATTGCAAACATGGATAAACATTAACCATATGGACCATTCCAAATGATTGCTGGATTAAAGATCTTAAGACTGACGAAGCACCCAGAAGATTTATGAAGATTTGACACAATCCATATTCCAACTTCCATCAACTTCCAACATATCCCAACATTTCATCTATTCCAGCCACCTGTTGGGATGTTCACCAGGGAACATGCCTGCAATGTTCACCAAAATCATCATGCCACTTGGTGAGTGGATAGTTATCGTGGTTGGCATGTCTGTTAGTTGCGTAATTTCACTTTATGTATGCATGGCGTTTAAGTATTTCAAAGCAGGGACATCTGTTACAATCAACATAGAACACCCACGAATGGCTTTGAACAAATAGTTCTTCTAGTCGGATTTCAGAACCTTCTGCTTTCGATGCAGGGCTATCCAAGCGATCCTGGCAACCGGCAGGATGTACGTTGAGATCGATCCGGTACAGCTGAAACGGCTGGCGAGCGAGGGAACGATGGTGCCTTGATCAGTTGGGGCGATGTTTTCGATGAACCAACAAAGCGGGAACATTTGCACCATAGTTGCGACTAAAAAAAAATATAATACATTAAACATGGATAATCAGTATGTATAACGATGGATGTTTCTTCAAGATAAGTATGTGGTCAGAAGCAGTGGGCCTGGGTGATGTTGAAATATGTGAAGGCCAGTGGATAGCGGGAAATCATGGGAAATCCTCAGCTGATGTAGGCCGGGTGGCTGGAACACCTTCGAGATCTCCCTGCGAACTGAGGCAGAAAACCTGCTAAAGGTGTTGCGATCCGATTGGGTGCGAGCATCTTGGCATATCTTGGCATTTGCTGTCAAGTCATGTCAGGTCTTGATTTGCCCTCACCATCTTGCAGTTAATCCATGTTAATCCCATGTCATAATCAACCTCTTAGACATTCGATCTGAAATATCTGAAATAAGCTTCGCACTGCCACGTTGAATATTGTTGAATTAAGTATTTATGAAGTGTAAGTAAGCATGACACATACAGTGCCAAACATATCTATATGTAAATTTACATTTTTTTTACATTGTTGGATATGTTGAATTATGGCGTGAGTACGAGAAGGGTTTCATGCGATCTGTGGTTGGTGCCCTCAGACTCTGAGGCGGTGGCGGTGGCTTGCCTCAACGTTCTTATCCCGCTGATGGCAACTTGGCCGATGACCAGCCGCCGATGTTGCAATGGGACTTCGGAAGTGCTGGTGATACAAATTCATCATGAGAATGATGGCTAATGTTTGTAATCTTGTCTTATCACGTTACCCTTGGAATATCTTGGAATCGTTTTCATATTACATGTTGGTAAAATTGGTTAGCACACGCCAAGTTTCAACTTTTCTTCAGAAGATCAAACACATTGCAACGGATATGGCAATGCATGACAAGTCTAAGCTGCCAGACGCCATGAGCAATTGGAAGAACATAGCGGGGGCAGCGTTCTTTCCACGACATCGCATATGCATGAAAGTGGCTGAGTCATTTGAACAGGACAATGAGGGTTTACACTGTTTTTGCACTGGTTCTGGCTCTTGTTATGCACCGCACATCACCGCACCATGGTGGTGAGGTCTGTCACACACACACAGCTTCAATGTGAATGTTTCCCATCTCAGCGAGTTGTGCAGGTAGTACTTGACAGGGCTAGACAATGTATGCGAAGGGCCAGAGGCCAGGCAGAAGCAGTGGCCAAGCATCTGCCAGATGCTGACTGGCAATGCTGCCAGTTTTTTGTGCTGCTTACGATTGTATTGGCATGATTGCCATGATTGCCACCGCCATGTTGTATGAAAGAAGATGTGTTTGGAAGATTGTGGAATTATTTGAATCCATATGACAATATAGTCACATAGTCCATCGTCTCCGGTTGTTTCCAAGAAGTCTGAGGAATGTGCATCCAAAGTGATCCAACATGATCCAACCATACGTGGTTTATTGGTACAGACACCAATTGCATCCTTCCCCCGGTTCAGTTCTTGGTGAAGGCACAGCTGAAAATCCCGCGGATAAATTTACGCCGGGAGCCCCACAGGGGATTCTTCAAGGTCGTGCAGAAATGCTTGAAACAGTTGAAAAATCAATAATTTGAAATTAGAAATAATAACAAACATAACAGTAAAATGCTCATTGGAATTAACCAAGTGCTTTCATGGGTCTGCTGATGTTCTTTGAAGTTGTCCAGTTGAGGCCTTCTGGGCGGAGAGTGGCCAATGAATGCAGCACCTGGAACTGGTGCAGCATTTTATCAAAGGCATTCGGCTGCGATGGGGGAGCTGTTGTGGTCGGCCATGCCATGAATGCCCCGAATCTTCAGAAAAAAAAACCGTAGAAAACAAAATGGAAGCAAAAACAGTTGATCTATCAATCACGGGGGGGCTGTCCCCTGGCATTTACCAAACGCAACCATTGAGGTTGTTGTGCTGCAGTAGCTGGACCTTCAATCACATTGGACACCAGAAACATTTGTAATTAGAACGATGTCGTGCTGTCACTGCAGGTGCTTCTTCTGGGGGAGTTGTTTGCCAGAGCCCTAGTTGATCTAGTTGGAATCTAGTTGATCTAGTTGAGGTCAACATGTTGCATGGACATTGCATTACCAATTGCCTGGTAGGTGGCCCTCCTGCTTGGCATGAAGGCCGCGCAGCGGATGGCTTGTGGATGGTTGGGGAATGGAAGGAGTGAACCTGTAGGACTGTAAAAGCTTTTGCGTAACTTCAAAAAAGGGAGACACTCAAAAGCATCATGAAGTTGGTGTGCAGGTGCCCCGGATATAAAAGGGTATGGGGTCAAAACTGGGTACCCCAATCATTGGATGCTTATAAAATAACAATAATTACTAAAAATTGACTAAAATCAGTGGCCCCCCCAAATGTTGATGATGAAGTTGATGTGCTGCCACGGAACGCAGTCAGCACGTGTAGGCCGTGTAGGTCTCTACAAAAAAAACATAGAACCGCCCAGAGAATCCAGGTTTGTGTCATTAACATTCATTAACGGCATGCTCGTTCCTTACAGTGACCAATCCTTAGGATAACAGCCTCAGCGAGAAGCAGAGTTTGAGACATATCAGTTGTCACACTGATAGGCGCTAAAACTGTGTTGAAATCAGAAAGCAGCAGAGAGGAGGTTGCACGAGAAGGATCAGACACATACTTGTACGTCTCAGAGTGAAGGGTGGAAACTAAGTCCATCACATTGTGCTTGTGGACGAAAGCATACAAGGACGTATAACCCTCAGTTCCAGGATCAAACGTGATTTTCATTAATACGTATGTATGTGTATATATTATAACTACAATGCAATATAAAATACGAATATAATTTATATATATATATATCCGTGTGTGCGTGTTTCTGATTACTGTGATTTTGCCTTACGGTTCAACATGGTATAACACATCCTTGTGTTGTGGGACCTAGCATTAAGGACCATACAAGGGACGTGTCTAGACTCTGCATCCTTGGGTTCACCCTGCTGCAGGCCACGTATGTTTTCTTTTCCTGGTTAAATGCTGTTCTTGGAGCTTCAGCCTTAGACTGGTGCAGCATGTGGACTTCAGTTTGGATGAGGTAACCTTAAACGGCTGGGTGATGGTGAAGAAAGAAAATGTCTTGTTGGACTGGTTTCCAAATCACCTTTGGATTGAACACCCTGACATTATGCTGGACATTATTTTTAACTGAGTTGCTCACAGCTCATATTTCATTCCAAGGCTGCCAACATCAACTTTTGGGTCCTTTGCGTGTCTCGACTGCGGCTGTCCACCGATTCTTTGCTCAATGCATTCACTTCACTTGTGGAACAGATGACTTTTAATTCCAGCGCTGCAGGGGTATATTTTCGTCATTGGCCTTGGCATGTTCCTGTGTCCCATCGTTCCCGGAAGCGCTGTATATCTCTTCGTGACTGGGCTGAGAGCTGCAATGGCAAAATCGACATTGGGAATCCCGTGGTAGTTGCAGGTGGAAAACTATCAACAATCCATGGATATCCATGGTCGATGATTATTAATGCCAAGAAATCAAGAAGGGGTGGTAGACACATCCTTCTGACTTTTTTGGACGTGGCAGAGCACTTTTTTTGAGGATCATTTGCCTCCCACAGGCCACACAATACCGATGTCCCATGCTGAGGCGGGAGTGGTTTTGGGAGCGCAGTCACAACTACCAGAACGGCCTGGCTTCATGGTCGGGGTGGCGGCACCTTGGACCCGGCGATGGGAGATGATGGGAGGTCGCTTCGGGGATCCTTTGGGCTCCTGGAGCGATGGCCCTGCTGAGGCCGCAATAGTTGTCAGCTCTGTCGCCAAGCATATTGCGTTGCTTGGCTGTAGGACTTATGTGGCTGGGCACATGGCTGGGTGTGAATGCTTGGCTGGCAGGAGCTATTGTTCCTTCCCTCAGTTGAATTCTTTTCTTTGGGGATAATAGGGATAGCTTAGTGCGTTTTGGTATGTTATGTTGGATCTGTGGCCTCCAAAGTCAAGCTGTTAAAAAACAACCTCAGAGGGATAGGCGGGCGCCAAACTTGCTGTGGATGAACCCTCCAGCAGATTTGACCAGGTGTGTTGGGCAGTACATGATTGGCTACTGTGCTGGGCAGTCAGTGAAGGTTCAGCAGATGGTGGGTGTTGATCAGGCCGGCGATGTGGCTGATTCCCACCTGACTTGTGGCCCTTGTGGTTGGCGCAGTCAACTGGGGCCCATTGGCGGCCGCCCAGGTTTCGTTCTTGGGGTAAAGCATTGGTTAGCATCAGTTTTATGCAGCAACAGGTGGGCACCCGGGCGACGGAGAAGATCCTGAAGCAGCCGGGGCTGTTCCTTGGGAAGGCACGTGCTTCCAAATAGGGATCTTGGCTGTTTGGCTTCAAACATGAAGTATGTTGTGTTTTTATGTGTATTTTCGGATCTTGAACCATCTAATTATTTTTTTCGGCGCCCAATGTAAGGTGATGTAATGTGATGCAATGTATACAAGTATACACTGAAATGTAACGCAATGTAATGCAATCTAATCTTATCTCATGTCATGTCATGCTATGTCTGTATGTATATATATACATACCGTAGAGTGTATACACACATATTTTGCATACACAAATAAATATACAAATCTCATATCCTGAGAGCCCGCAAGAAATATCCGCAAAAATGTTGGCAATGAATCCATGAGTTTGGAGCCCTGGCAGGTCTGCATTTTGGTGGCCGGACCTGATTTCCCAACCAGTATGCTTTGTGGCATAGCTGCACTTAGCCATGCCGTGAGGTCGTTCTGCAATGTTTTGCTCACATCTTGAAATGTTCAAAATGGTTCGCCTTTTCTATTCCTTGGGGCTAGTTGACCATCAACCTTTGGGTCACCCAATGAGTTCACTGATACGTTTGCACAAATCTACACCTGAGGCGGCATTCTGAAGTTGCAGATTCCGCAGATGCTGCTGGGGACCACCCCTGTGATCTTCGCCATGACCTCAAGCTACGGGTCACCTCTGTCACTGCCAGTGGGAAGAAACTATGAAAATGGAAGAAATGGAAATAACAGGAAATAACAGGAAATAACCCAAAAGAAAAAACCAATGTGCCATGACCTGAGGTGAGTATCATCCCGCAGGTCTTGGTGGGCGCGTTGCTGACGTGCCCAGGGGGCTGTAAGATGTTGACAGATCGGTTGGCAACACGCAGCACAGATTTGGCGCCTCTCTTCAACGAGGTACCAGGGCGCTGCTGCGGATGATGACTCTTCCAGCGTTTGTGCCCCCAGCGGTTTTGCACTGCCCCTGGCAACGTGCTTATGGAATCTTATGGAGACGTAACTCCAAGCTTAGAATAGCAAGTTTGCAGTCCTCAAATCATCCTACACCCACCCCAAACAGCTCCAAATAGTCCAAACCGTGTGTCTTGCAGTCCAGAAATCCACCCAAAGCCCAGGCAAAAAAAACAACTATGCTATGTAAATGGAGGGGTCCGAAGTAGAAATCCATGTTTTATAGATCTGATATACTTCCCCTTGAACACGGAAACCCAATGCAAGGATCCTGTACGGGTCATCCTTGGGTTACCCCCACCTGGGAAGATCCCCCGCTCTTTGTAAATTGTCAGTCACTGGGTCATATCTCCCAAAAAAGCTTGGATGGTTCATGGGACAAACAATCTATTTGCTGACCATAGACTATTCAGTTGTGCAGATTGAATCATGCTAAGTCCAGGTCAAACCACGATCATGTCCTGATGTCCTGTTGGCTTTCGCTGAGATCGAGTCGATGATCTCGACTGCGGTTACGGGCTTTGCAGCGGCAGCACAGGCATAGTGACATAGTGGGTCGGTGTGGGTAGCATAGGATTGTATAGGATGGTATAGGATATTTGGATATATTTGGGGCATTCTTTGGAACGAGGGTAATGATCTGATGGTTTCAGAGTCACACAGACCATGCAGTTAGATGAATTTTCGTAGGTTGCCGGGAACTGGCACGGTAGACAGCGCAAGCAACGTTGGTGCCCAGCCTATAGGGCGCAAACAGGTTCTTTGACCTCACAATTTATGGGTTGGAGGCAGTAGAGGGATAGGAAATTCATCACGTGTTCTTTTGGGTGGTGGATGTTTGTGCCAAATTTATCTTTCCCATCCCTACCGGTCCCTAAGACATCCTAAGACCTACGACGTAGGACATCGGGTTGAGGCGCTCAACCAATCTATGCTGGTTCTCCAGGCGGGAGCAACCTTACTCTTCACTTGGCGGATCATGAAGACCGTGGAGCAGGACTTGGGGCCTAGGATGGCCTAGGAATTACCCACGAAGGTCAGGATCAGATTGCTGGACCTGAAAAAACGTTCATCAATGTAGTGGCCATTTGCACATAGGATTTCCGAGGACAGTGCGGTTTTGATGCTTTGAACATTGCGGGAATTTCTCTTTGGCTCGGACTAGGGCGACATGTTTTCTCACGAGAGGGAATCATACTCGTAGTTTTCTGCACGATATAGTTGCAGTAGTCCGGGAACCCACAGGTATTGTCCCGATCGATCCTTGCGAGGATGGAGAAGAGCTGAGCCAACCCCGTCCGGAACATGCAGCTGTAGCTGCTCTCACTGCAAAGGCTCGGGGGAACTGACAATGATGTGTGTGGTCAAGAGTTGGTGGATCCTTCACACAGTCCTTTTCTTTACCAACTTGCTTGGTTTGTGAACTGTCTAACAAAACTAACAAAACTAAGGATTCCCTGCAAGCTTCAAATTTGGGCATTTGAATGTATGCCATGACCAAAAAGAGACTCTTCTGTTGGCCCTGCTCCACGAGGGTAGAAAGTCATAAATTAGACTTCACAAAAATGAAGATGGAAGCCCGACATTTCCGACAGTCCATCATTACCATCATTGTTTAAGGCCGCTTGTCTTGTTGGGGCTCCATGTTAAACTTCAGGGGCCATTCAGTGTAGCTGCCACGGCCCCCAGCTATACCCATCGTTCGCTTCAGGAAGCGGTGCCTTGGCAGAGAGCTGACAGGTTTTACTGTAGGAACTGGATAGCCTGAACATCCCTGAACGACCAATGGCACAATTGTTGTTACCTGAGACAATGGATATAGTATGTATGGATATAGTATGATATAGTCTGATGCTGAATATACATGTATATATATATATATGGTTTTATATTTATTTATTCGTTTATATTATATAAATTTATATTATTATTTCTTTATTTATGTTGATTGTTGTTTTTACTTAAATATTATTCCCCACCTGCCAGGTGAGGGTTGTTAGATTTTATCAGAGTTGTTCTTCTCCTCTTCCTCCTCCTCCTCCTCGGCTAGCTATCCTCCTCCTCCTCCTCGGCTAGCTATCCTCCTCCTCCTCTTCCTCCTCCTCCTCCTCGGCTAGCTATCCTCCTCCTCCTCCTCTTCCTCCTCCTCGGCTAGTTTCTCCTCGACCATGTCTGCATCAACTTCCACCTCCACTTCCGCCTTGCCAACTCTTGGCCAAGCTCTTTGCCAACTTCCCAGCTCAGTGTGCACCGCTGGACCTCAACCTGGGACCTGCCCAGCTCAGTGTGCACCGCTGGACCTCAACGGCCAGATA
>Ga0126342_10012109_pt1 | contig 15405 bp, 9 predicted proteins | sample Cyp1metagenome_FD_92528 | JGI IMG/M metagenome (GOLD analysis project Ga0126342, IMG submission 92528) | Coral microbial communities from Lord Howe Island, Old Settlement Bay, Australia - Cyphastrea 1 metagenome | ecosystem: Host-associated > Invertebrates > Cnidaria > Coral ...
ACATATACATATACATACATATACATATACATACATATACATATACATACATATACATATACATACATATACATATACATACATATACATATACATACATATACATATACATACATATACATACATATACATACATATACATATGCATATACATATACATATACATATACATACATATACATACATATACATACATATACATACATATACATACATATACATACATATACATACGTATATATACATACATATATATACATACATATACATACATATACATACATACATACATACATACATACGATATATATATGATATATATGATATCTTTGATATCTTTGATATATATGATATATATATGATATATATGATATATATATATTATATGTATATAATATGTGATATGTATATTATGCGCAGAACTATAATTTGCCAATTTCTGAATTTCTGGCATTCCTCTAGAGGCCATATTTGAAACCCTGGATGAGAGCGAAACTGAAATCTGCTGCAAAGCTTGGATCATTTCCAGTTTGGACATGGACTTCTCCCAGATGTATTCTGATTGTGCTGAAGTTACTGGAAGGCGTCTTACGTAGGTTGAACCATATAAAAACACCGGAATAAGCGGGTTTATTTTTCTTGCTTTGTCCGAGCAAAGTTCAAACATGTTGAAACAATACAAGGACCAGATAGGGTCACTTGACGGACGAAAACTTTGTTGGATCTTCTTGGACATTCTAAGGTAGGAAAATGGAAAGTCGTTTTGGACGAGTCAAACACTGTTCCCATATTGGGTGAATGCATGAAGTGTTTTGATGTGAAAAGCAGGGTACCAGGCTTTAGTTCCTACTTGTAGGGGCTAGTCCTGAAACCAGCAGAATCTCCAACCAAAACGACGTCTCCAGCGGTTTGTGGTCTTGAAGGGCTGTTCCAATTTGGTATCTACACCCGGAATTTCCTTGTCGCATCCCCAGGATATCCCAGTCGTTTTGCCCAGGGGGCTGAGTAGATGGCGCCCAGATGCCCCCGTCACATCTGACTGGCGAAACTTTGGGTTTTGAAGGGGATAAACAACACAATGGCGGTAGACTAACCACAGAAGCAATCCCCCTGGGGGGGGCATCAGAATCCCCATAAATCTTTGACAATTTTTGGGCCCCCCATTCCATCCAAGGGTTTATAATCATTTTCCCCAAAGTGGCCATTTTGGGGGTCTACCAAATCATGAGCAATTGTGACTGCTAAGTCGTGTTGACGGGTGGCTGGATTTACTGGGCGTTGCAGCGTTGTGGCTTTGTCGCCGAAGTTACTATGGGACATCAATGCAACTCAAACATGCTCCCGCGGCAGTTGAGTTTTCAAGCAAAAGAACATGCCCCGCTTTGGCCGGGCTTTGGCCGGGCTTTGGCCGCCAACTCGCAACAAGTCGCGGAACATGTTGCACCTGCCGGGAGTCGTGTGATTTCACCCTGCATCAGATGTTCCGAAGGGATATCCAAAGGGCCCCTTTGAGTCCAGGCATGGGGGTTTCCTAAAATATGGGTACCCCAACAATGGATGGTTTGGAATGGAAAAACCTATTAAAATGGATGATTTAGGGGTACCCCTTTTTCAGGAAACCTACACATGGCCATTGCATTTATTTCCGCCTCCATGCAACCCCAACTGCGCCACATGGCAGGGATGAACTCTACAGAACTGGAAAGATGATTCGCCAACTCAGAACCAGTCGGAAGACGAATGGATTTGTATCCCCCCAACTAGCCATATTTTGTAATGGGGATGATAAGCGATAATGATGATTGATCAATGGATATAGGGATATCCTATTTTCAGATAATCCTATATGGAAATAGTGCCAACATACAAATACACCATTGCCGCTATGCATCATGTCTCTGTGGGAGGTACAGCTTAAACTTCGCGTTTCAAGGGCCAATGCTTGGCGACTATGACTGCTGAAAAGCTTCCAGGGGGGTTGTGTGGATGGTAGCTTCTGGGCTCTAAAGCCCCGAGCTTGGTGATGTCTGCATTGATTTCGCGTAGTATCAGGTTCGAGAACCTTCAAACTGCACTCAGGGTTGTCGCAGGAGGCAAACACGAGTCATTCCTAGATCTGTGTATCTTTTGATTGGATGGTTCAATACCCAACGAGAAGGACGTGTTTGAGTTCAGAGGAGGTCCACCAAACGGCCTTACACCTCGAGCCTGCAAACTGCATGACGAACCATGGGATGGAATTGGGTCTCCGAAAAAAAAATCAGCTATTCCATCCCCCCTTGAGTATGATATATGATCTATGTGATATATTGTGATATATTGTGATATAGTATAATTATTACCCTCTGGTAAACTAACATAGCTATTGAAAATGGTGATTTATAGTGGATTTTCCCATTAAAAATGGTGATTTTCCATAGTTATGTTAGTTTACCAGAGGGTAGCCCTTCCCTGATCATTTTCAAAGCAGTGGAGGTCCGGATCGCTGATTCTCCGGTGTCACCTGTTCGTTCTCTGACCGAGTCCCGGTGACGGCGGGGTCGCGTCTTTCGATTCACAAGAGTCGCCTGCGGTGGCGGGACATGTTCGACATGGCTTTGGTACCAATAGCAACGGATTGAGAAATGATTTGTATGGCAATTTTATGGAGTAGACAAGTATGCACATATTGATACATATTGATACATATTGATACATATTGATACATATTGATAGATATTGATACATTTTTTGTATGTTCTATAGAAGTTCTATTCTATATTTGCACATTCCATGGAAGTACGGAGACTTCCAAGATGACCTGGTGTTTTGGTCATCGGATCCCATCGGATTCCCATGGGATTCCCATGGCCACAAAAAAACCTTCACCGAGCCGCCAGGCTCACATGGATTCCAAGTGTTTTTCCCAGCCAACTTCTTGGGCTTCCAGTGATTCCACTAATTTCAAGATATTTCAAGACTCCATAAAGACTCCTTTCAGACCAGACAACTTTTCGAAATCCGTGGCTCCAATTTTTTGAGGCATCCAACATGTCCATATATGTTCAATCCTTAAACCACCCAAAAATCTCCTCTCCACACGACATCACACGACCAGTTCTCCCATGGCCCCACCCATGCCATGGAGCGCACGCAGCCGTGTCGAGTGCCGGATGGCTTTCGACATCTTCCCAAGGTGCCTTGGCTTAGGGGGATGGGATGATATCCCCATGGAGAGTTCTCATTCCTAACGCATGAATATTGGCAATGTATATATATATATATACATATGTATATATATATATATATATATGTATATATATATACGGATATATGGTACCCCCCAAAAAACGCACCCACCGAAAGTCATTTTTTACTGGTATTTGCAGTAAATTCAGTGTATTTTAGGTACCTTTTCTTCATAGTCAAATTTTTTTCGGGGATTTAGGTATCATAAATCAATCAATATATGAACAATAATAAAATATCAATCAATATATGAACAATAATAAAATATCAATCAATATATGAACAATAATAAAATATCAAGCAATATATGAACAATAATAAAATATCAATCACTATATGAACAATAATAAATGCAACAAAAATAGATAACCAAATTTTCCTTCAGGTTTCAAGTCTGACTCAAGACAAGACAAGTTTCCTGGAAATCTTGGATCTAGTGGATGGTATACCACGGTTTCTGTATCCCGTTCCATCCCGTTCCTATATACGCCTGTCGTATTTTAAGGGCTAATTATCATGGCATCCGATTTCTGAACAACACCATTTTGCATTTCCAAAACTCCTGAAAACCCAGGCAAGCCACCACTTTTGTTGTTCATACAACACCATTATATCCACAAAGGAGACCATCTAACCAGGATTTTTCCTCAAACTTGCCATACATTGGAAGTTTTTTTCCCACCTATTTTACGATTTTCTCCAAAACAAACGTTGTAATCCCATCAGCGTCATCAGTTGAAACCGCATTCAACATCCCATGATCATAGTGACACGCCATCAACATCATAGTGAAAACATCACCATAAGGGATTGCCATTGATTTGGGTTTGTTGGACATTGATCTCTATAAAATGGTGGATTAATTAATCGCCCATGAGATACGTTTCTCTTTTTACCAGATAGTATCATGATGACCGTTGTTACCATTCCTCCCTCCGTTATGGATACATCATTGTTATTGATTCTTGTTTCTATAACATTATTTTTATTTAGTTTACCAACATTCATTATCATAGATCAGCTTCATTTTTTCAATACTATTGTCACTATAATTTGTAAAACAGTTATTACTATAGAAGACCATAGACACATGGGTTTGTTTGAACTAATCATTCTTCTCCCTATTATGATGGCCATTTGGGGGCATACATCATTTTCAGACATACCCACACTTGGCGGTATACATAATACCATTCAAATTCCATTCAATAAACCTAAACACAGTTCATCAACATCAGAATGAACACATTCCCCGTCATTGATATTATAGCTACAGAAGTCTTTTTGCAAGACAGTATGATGATTACTATTATTATCACAATTCATCCATCCATTATGGATGCACCCTTGTTACATCAATTGTAGATACTATTATCATCGTTAACATCAACACTGGCGAGTTTTTTTTTTGGGGGTAGCATATATATATGTATATGTATATATATATACGTATATATATATATATGTATATATATACATATATATATATATACATACGTATATATATATATACATAGTATATATTATATATATATATGTGGATATATATATATAATATAATATATATATATATCTGATTATATCTGTATATATCCCAATGAATTTCACTACCCTCTGGTTTCATCGAACATGGCTTGCTGGACAATTCCATATTTATCCCTTCACCCTAATATTAAAACGTTCCCACCCAAACAATAAAACCTAGGTGTAGCTTTTATTATTATTAGGGAGTGTTTAATATTTTGGGGAGCTGGCCCCTAATATTAAACAAAACACCTTAACTATTTTTTTTTTCGATTTCAACATCGATCAAATCTCTTTTGGACATCTAAAATTAAGATATTGCCACAAATTAGATTTCATTGCTTTCCCCTACTATTAAATTTAAGCATATTAATTAAAAGGACTAAGATTTTCGATTTCAAAATCGATCGAATTCCTTTTGAACATCTAATTAACATATTGTCAAAAATTGCATTTCGAATCTTTCCCTTAGTACCAAATTAACCACCTTAATAAAAACTAAAAACTTTGATTATAAAAACGGACCGTAATTCAAAAAAACACCCCGGGGTTAACTAGTTTTTGTTATTGAGCGGGTAGAACCTTCAAATTGGACCTTGATTTTCAACTATTAACTATTTTCTAAAGGGGATCAATTAACGGTCAAATTGACCAACCTGAAATTTCCAAAACGAACAATCTGGGCTAGTTTTTGTTATTTGGGGAGGTTTGATGATTTTCCGAGCTACAAACCTCTGCTTATAGGGAGTTTTTCAGCCAGCCGTGTTTGATTTCCGGAGGTTATATAAGTAATTATATAAGTAATTATATAAGTAATTATATAAGTAATTATATTATATTATATTATATTATATTATAGTATATGATATTATACTATATAATATAATGTTATATTACATTATATTAATATTAATATTAATATTATATTATATTATATTGTATTATATTATATTATTATATTATATTATATCATATTATATTATATGATGTTATATTGTATTGTATTTCTATTTCTATCTATATTTGGTGGTTGTTACCCCAGGCAGTTTCCTGTTGATTTTCCACAAGCAATCCAATGTGTGAGCAGATTTCGAGTCCAAAGTTTGGGACGAGACTCACTGGAAGTAGCGACCGGAAACGACCTTTTCACCAGGGGCAAAAAAAGTTTCGGATGGTTCCAGTAGGCAAATTTAAGTGGCTTATTTGTGGCTTCTCTGATGAAGATATCTTCTTAAAGTTTGTTTTTGTTCCTAACAGCAGTGACTGTTGGTTTTAGTTAGTGTTTTCAACCCTGGAACCTGGAACCTGCTGTTGGGTTGCAAAGCTGGGTTAATTTTTGAGCATCCAGAACTTCCATTGTCACTGCATCAGTCGTCACGTTGCACTTGTCGAAAGCAGGGGGTCCTAAAGTTTGGACACTTGGAACCTGGGTCATATCACTTGTTCCCACTGAACAATTGATGTGAATTTCAGAGTGCTCCATGGCAGTTTTGCCAAGCATTCATCAGTCATCTGCATAATGATTATACATAATTTACACACACACACATCTGAATCTTGTAGAGTCATTCCAGTCTCAATCTTGTCCAATCCGAATCTAAGGATGAAACTCATCATTTATTACCCTACTGCCAAACCCTCAAAAAGACGCAGAAGTTGGTACAATCCATTTCTGAAATCGCAGTAGATTAGTAAACCTTTTCTACATCTTCTGGGGCGATTACTATATAGTACTATATGCATAGAATCCTACACATAATGATGATATATAATTATATGTACGTACATATCATCTAGTACTCTACTAACTATATATTAGTGATATCTTGGGTGAGAAAACAAACATATATGGTACGATTATGTATTTTACGCCATATATTTTACACTGTATATATATATATATACACACATATACATATATATATATATATAGTTGGTGAACTCCGTTTCTTAAATATCAAAATCCTACGATTCCTTGGGGGAAAAACGCCACCGTTGGGAGGTGCCCCGGACGGGCCGTGCCACGGAAGTCTTGCCCCAGATCTTGCTGAACACCCGAAGCTTGACGGCACGAGGATGTTCATCCCTCCAAGGCATTGTATATATAGGGTATTACATAATATCTACAATTATGGATATATGTTCATTAATAAGGAACCATATAATAATGGATATCCATAATTATGCCATATCCATATATCATATATCTACAATAAGGAACCCATTATATATATATATATACATATATATACTATCTATATGATTATAAGTGTATTAATGTGGCGCTTCCTAAAATAGGGGTACCCCCAGTTCTCATCCACTTTATAGATGGATTTTCCATTAGCCGTCCAGCTATTGGGATGTTGGGTAAAACAATAAACCAGCCATGACTGGGAATGGTAAGTTTAGACCACCTATAAAAATGGTGATGACCGGGGGATGTTTTATGATTGTTTTACCCACATGATAGGTTTTCACCGATAGGATCACCTACCCTCTGGCTAACACATTGAAGATCATGACTTGAATAGGTAAAAACGAACTTAATGGCCATTGAAACAATAGCTATGTTAGTTTACCAGAGAGTATGATACTGTGAATTGTTGAATAAGATGATATGGTTAAAATTCAACGAACATCATTGTACGTGTATATCATGTTAGTTCAATTTACAATGATCTTACAATGATATAAATGATGTACAAAAATCTGACAGTATCTCAGTTGAATATTCATAGTTAGATATCTATACATAAAATATATGTACTATACTATTTAATTTAGCAGTGACTATGAGTTTATCTCCTGCAATATATATACATATATATATATGTATATATATACATAAATATGTAAATACACACATCCGTATATATATATATATAATGCTTTATATTTATGTATTGACACACGTTTCTTATATGTATATGACTGCTACAAGAATCGCGGTTTATTAAAAGGTCTAACAAATTAGCCCGGACTTGGGGGACTCGACATGATGTGAATGGGCGAGCCAACCATTTCCAGATCTTGCCGCATCTTTGATGTCAAAGGAACATCAACCTTTGTTTCCCGCGGTTTATGCGTGTTTATCTAACCAGGTGCAGTGAGATACAGCAGCTGCTTTGTTGTTTTACTTGTTTTACTTGTTTTACCTCTTGGCGTTTCGAGGTCCAGACACTCTGAGGAAGGCCAATTCCAAGCGGCACACCCAGCTGGTCTCGCTGTTTGGTTTTTTTTGTCTGGTTCTTGCGAAAAAAAACAGGCAACGTGCAAAGCCTATGGGTAAAACAATGTCATACACCATCCCCAATTTCACCATTTTTTAGGTTGTATGGTTGCCATTCCCAGTCATGGGTGGTTTATGAAATTGTTTTTCCCCCATGACCTAATATTCTTCAGAAGCAAGATCAGTTCCCCAGGCGAAAACAGGTGTCTGGGCCCATCGGCACGGGCGCCCAAGGGTGCCTCCCAGTGGGTAAAGACCATAGGAAATACCCCAGTTAGATGAAGGGGGTATATCTCCTAGGTCCCAACTAGGGGGTCAAGTTAGAGGCTTTGGCAATGGATATTTCGGGTAATCTTTGGAGCATAGGTCGGTCATTTTGACCGAAACTGGGTGAATTGCAACGCTCTCACTAGCATCACTGTGCCGCGTCTTGAGTCCAGACTCTCTCCATCCTTTTGCGATACCCTCTGGTAATTTAACGTAGCTATGGAAAATCACCATTTTTAATGGGAAAATCAACTATTAATGGCCATTTTCAATAGCTACGTTAAATTACCAGAGGGTACCAGACACCATTTGGTCATAACTTTTGCGAAACTGGCAGAGAATTCCATGTTTTTCGTTGAACCGAGCGAGAACAAAAAACAACAAGTTCAACAAATGGTCATCCCGAAGCACATTTTGAAGCATATGACTTTGGTTCAACATTTATGGCCCGAAAAGAGCAGATTTTGCATCCCATATATCCCATGATATTTTTGAACGTCACCTCCCAACATCAGGTCGCTAAACGCGGCGATTCTGCTGCACCAAGGCTCCAAAGGACATGCGAAACGATCCTGGAGCCGAGGGCTGGGCCCGCAGTGGGGGTCCCCAGGGTCCCCAGTGCCGTGAGATTTTGGTCCCCCAAATCCCATAGATTTTGATCCTTGACATGGCCATTAGGTAAGCGATGTTTGGCGGCTATGCAAGAAAAAAAGGCTTGAAATCCAGCAACCCCTCTTTTGAGTGAACAGAGATGGCGAGTGGAAATCTGCCTCTCTTAGATGCATATCCCTTTGATTTCTTTATGTAACACTTGGAAACCGATTCCGCTCCTGCCTCTATCCCCGACCTGTTCTATGCGAGTCCTTGAGTGTGTCATGAAATTGATTGGTGCTTTCAAAAGCTTCTAACTTTTTCCATCACTTGGGAATCTTGGGATGATAGTACCCAGTAGCCGCAATTGTGTTGGCATTCAACCTGCCGTTCAGGTCCGGTCATAGGTAGATGGCTTGGGTCCAAAAATAGGGTATGGATTACCCATGAAACAGCCGTGAAACAGCCATTCTGGGGAAAAAAACACATTTTTCAGACGCAACAAAAACATCTTACTGGTATTTGTTGCTTACATATCCAATGATATCCCCTGAAAAATGTTCCATCATTGTATCCCAAATATATCCAGCAACGATGTAATTTAAGTAATAACTATGTATCCTAACTATGTAATATATCCCAAATATATCCTAATGTTCCATCATTGATATCCTAACTGGTTATTTCCAGCAACGATGTTCTGTTGAGTTGATCCCATATAACGTTGTGATCCATCCCCGTTGTGATCAAAAAAGGTCGGCTCGCTCCGTCGCAAAAGCCTTGAACTTCGGGCGCTTCCTGGTTCAAGAGGCTGAGTCTGGGTTGGTTGGACGTGGATTTTTGATAGGGAATTCATGGGAAAACCATGGAAAACCTGGGAAACAACAGGGAACATGTGGTAAACTATGGAAAGAATATGGGAACATGATGATACACTGACTTCGGGATGGTCAGGGGTTGGGCTTGTCCGCAAAAATAGGATGGATCCTCCAACTCATGGCAAGTTTCAAGGGAAAATGATGATAGCCAGTATCCTTAGTCATAGTCTTCGGGACTATGAGGATCAACCATGAAATCTTGGTAGTACCTTATTTTCAAACAAAACCAGGTTGCAAAAAAGTCCCTTTTTGGGGACTCTTTGATCGAACATTGCGACGACTGTGGCTTGCGTCAGTCGAGATGACGTCGTCAAAAGTGTCCCCAAGACTTGGGTAGATGTTGATGAATCACTGCCCCAAGACATAGCTATTGAAAATGGCCCAGTCGAAATAGTGGATTTTCCCATGAAAAATGGTGATTTTCAATAGCTATGTTAGTCATTACCAGAGGGTATTTCTTTTGCGGTCATTTTTAGTTTTTTTCTTTCTCCCCATTTGGCCATCACCCATGTTGAATCAATTCGATGGTCAGCAATGTCTCAACTCTGGTTTGGGCTTCGTTGTGAATTATAGATATATAGTTTATAATGGCTTATAGAACCATTTAATTATATAGCCATTCATAGAACAATTTATTGACGTAATATGAATGTTACCAAGAATCTTACCATAACCCCCTTTCATCAACCAGCTACGTTGACGTCGCAGGATCGCTTGGCCAAATTGCAATTCTCTGAGTCTGTCCTGGCACCAGGCAGCGCTGTGACATGTGACCAGATGAGCCACTAAAATTCAATACCTCTGTTGATTTGTTATAAGGGTTACCCTCTGGTTATGACTCACGGTTCGCCATGGAAAGATCCACCCATTTTTAAATATTTTTAGTAGGTAAACCATCTATTTCTATGGGCCATCTATACCATGGCTATGTTAAATAACCAGAGGATACCCTCCAGTAAACCAACACCATGGCTTTCTCTTTGACACGATCTACGTCAAATTTGGGAAAACGAGTTTTCGAAGACCCGTACAGCGCTCGCACATCGCGATTAGCCATTTTTGATCACAAACAAAACATAACAAAACCGTACCATATCATATCAAAATATATTGATACAGTTTAGGACGGATTTTGCTCTTCGTCAAGACGTCATGAATTACATTCCGGGCAAACGGAGACTGCAAGCCATCAAAATTCCATATCTATGTTGGTTTACCGGAGGGCATGCTACCTGGTTGATTAGTGATGATTATAAACCATTTAGTGCTATGATTTTGCTGTTAAATGGGGTTAGCCCATATTGACCCCGCTCAGCGTGGGTCTTGATGGTGCGAAATAGGTCCCCCAAAGGCCGTATTTGTTTGGAGAGATACCTTTGGCGGGATATCTTCGGTTCTTTTTGCCATGATACATCTTTACATCACGCAAAGTTAAAACAGGAGTTTTTTCAGCAGTTTTTTCCCTTCAACTTGGCCACAGAATCAAACTCTCTTTACCACCAATTCTGACTGATTTCCCCCCTTTCTCGAAGATGAAGTGTTCTCAGAAGGTGGATGTGGGATTTGGGGAGATAAGTGTTATGAATCAGTGAGTTTTGGAGAAGTGTGTGACAAGCTCAAAGGGTTAGCTTGCGCTTTTAAGGAAAAAAAACTTGGTTTCTCAGATTTCGGCCCCGTAGAAATCTGTAGTTTCTACCGCAGTCCACTGGTGAATCTCCAGGTGGTGATTCAGGGCAGCATGATGTGGCGCGGTGCCCAACTGGGAGACATACCAAAGGACCAAAGCCAGTTGCAGAGCTATTGCAGTTCCATTTTGACATGGGGGGCATCCCACTGAAAAAGAGTGGGTCATAGCAGTTAATAGCAATATTTTATGGAATATCCCCAGTGAGATCAAAAAACATGTGTGTTTTTTTGGCTCATAGACTGATTTTAATGACCGGGGCTCCGTGCTGAGGGTCTAGCCTTGAAAGCCTTGGAAGAGAAGAGCCTGGAGAGTTCTGAGAGGGATGTCTTGGCATCGCTTGCCAGTTTCTGGGAGGATTCCTCTATGCAACTGGGCCGAAACAGGACGCCACGAGGGAAGTACAACATGGGCAAATGTGGAGGGCGTGCCTTCATATTCGATCCGGGCAGATGTACAGGATATGATAGATGTATATGAATACGCATCATCGACAAACAACTAAATCAGCGGGCTGGTTATGTTAATATGTACAATTACTGGTTGGTGGTTTGGAACATTTTTTATTTTCCATATATTGGGATTTTCATAATCCCAACTGACGAACTCATATTTTTCAGAGGGGTTCAAACCACCAACCAGATTATATATGTATGGTAATGTCATTCCCAGGGGGCTTGTTGAACTATTTTTCACTGGCCCGTGATCCCAAATCCCGATGATTTTTGGTGAAGCCATGAATGGCGGGTTAGATCAACGGTGACTTAAATGAACTCGAATCCGGTAGTGACATGCCCATTCTTGCCAGATGATCTCCATTTCTTGCTGGTTCCAATTCTTTTTCACATATTCTATCGGATATATATTGAAGGAATTTGGGATGACCTCAGCTACAGTAACTCCCCAAATTCCCGAACCAGATAAACACATATCCCACAAAAATGGTCACCAATTATGATATATTATGATCAATTGATATAAATTGTTCAGTTTTTCTATTTTTTTTGGGGGTATAAACCATCTATATACCATCTATATATCATCTATAAACCATCTATAACCATAGATCTACCATTTTTTTTGGATCATAATATCAATTGATAATATCATATACATATATATATATATTCATATATATAAGTTGATCATCCTACTAAAATGGTCACCTTTTGTGGTTACAAAACAGCTCATCTTTTTCAGCTGATCGCACCAAGGCTCGATCCATTGGATCCTATGACCTCGTCTTTCCGCGAGCGCGAAACGGGGCCGATGGAACTGTCGTCTTGCGATGGGTCGCTTGGGGCTTGGGGCGTCTGGGGGCGACGGAAAATCTTTTAGAGCTCAAAAATAAAGAAGGGTCTCACAGTTATGTTTTTTTTTGTTATTACAATTATTGTTATTCTATTTTTTCACAATAAAAATTATGATTATTATTATTATTACTCTATTACAACAATGGTTATTGTTGTTATCATATACTGCTGTACCAGGTAGTGCCCGGCCGTGCTGGGGCGGAAGTTTCGAAAAAAAAAAAAACAACCATTGGCTAGAAGAAATAAATGGCTTATAGCCTATAGGGCAGTTTTCGATCTGCAGAAGCAATGAAGTGTTGAAGTTGCGAGGTGCATCAACGAATGAGCAAATGGTTGCTGAGATGCCAATGAAATGACATGAAGCAATCCATGCACAACTGCCTGAATGAACCAATTAATCAAAGAATCACTGAATCACTAAATCACTGAATCAATGAGTCAATGAATCAATCAATGAACCAATGAAGATGAATCAATTAAGCAGTGAATCAGTGAATCAAAGAATCAACGAATCAATGAATGAATGAATGAATGAATGACATGACATGACATGACATGACATGACATGACATGGCATGACATGACATGACATGACATGACATGACATGACATGACATGACATGACATGAATGAATGATGGATGGGTGGGTGGATGGATGGATGGATGGATGGATAAGTGAGCTACGTTCTTTGTTGAGCTACTTTTCACTGAGCTACCTCTTGGCTGAGGCACGGTTCTCCCAGCTACTTCTTCTCTGAGCTACCTCTTCTGTGGCGCTTCTGCAACTCAAGTCTTCTCTTCCCGCAGCCAGTGCAATGCGTTTTGCAACCTCCAGCTGCAATTCCGCATAGTGTAAACGTGGCACTATGCTCAAAACTACCTTTCGCGAAGCCATTACAATGTCTTTAGCAACCCGCAGCTGCAATCCGGAATAGCAGGAGGGTCGCAGCGTCTGTACCGCTTTCCTGCACGCAGCCGTGACAATGTGTTTTGCCCTAGCCGGGTTGCAAACCTGCAAAGCAGGAGTGTCGCACCAAATCGACCAACGTTGGTGCAGTCAACAGTGCAGATTTCACCGCGCACATCCGGGGCTGGCCTGAACGCCTCATTTTTTTCGATTATAGTCTCGTGCACATTTTTCGACTCATCTTCCAAAAGTGGTCCGAACGTTACAGCTTTATTAAATATTTTGAAGTGCAAATCGAGCTCTCGCTACAATCTCGTGCGCTTTTTGTCGACAGCTTTCCTAGATCGAGGCCCCCCACCCGCGGAAACACAGACCCTACTTTTGCGACCCCAGGGGCTTCCATACCTGTAAAACAAAGCGCTTGGCGCCCAAAAGTGTTTTCACCCGTGAATTCACACGCTCCCGCACCCTTTGACTTCCTAACTGCTTGATGATGCGGTTGGCATGATAATGTGGTTGACATGATGACTAGCCATGACCATCGTCCGCAACTCGGAAATTTGCTAACTAAGCTTTCTTTGGTTAGATCCAAGTCAGCCTCGTTTCAAACCAATTCAACTTACTTACCAATCTTCAATGCAAATAATATATATATAGGGGATATTCCTTTGGATGTGGTGCATTGCCTTTGCAGTAATGTGATAAACCCAATTCCATCAAACTCCAATTTATCAATTGGGGATGGTTTGTACCACTAGTTTCTGGTCAACTTGGCGATGTTTTATCAGTGAATCTACCACACAGTAACTTGGTCTTACTGGACAAGTAGTTTGATATGAAAACAAGTGCGTCTATTCCATACGGTATAATATAATAATATAATATATATGTACATACATACATGTGATCGGGTTACAGCAATGACTATCAGCTACTTACCAAGTCCACAGATCTCAATAGGACATCACCAGGACGATGTGGACTAGGTGGAAATAACCCCAAATATCTACTGGAATACGCCAATGAACATTGCAACTTGGGTATACCCTTTGGTAATTTAACAGTTCGCTATGCACAATCACCATTTTTACCAGGTAAAGCATCGAAATAAATGGGCCATGACTCCCATAACCATTTTCTAGAGTACCAGAGGTTGCACTACGAGTTGCAAGAAATGTATGAACCACTGCCGCGTTTGTATATCGAGAATCTACTGTGCAAACAATTATCACTCCCGTTTCAAAAACTGGTAAACAATCATTTTTTTTCTACTAAATCCTGATTTGCAGTGAAATTCGCAGCATCTGCCAGATTTCCAAAGTGCATTGCTCAGCTGAGAAAATGTCCAGGCTTTGTGGGCGCAGCTGGGCAGCGCAACAGGCTTATTGCCGGCTCGCCAAGATTTACCGGGTCACCTTGGGTTGATTTGGGGATAGCCACTGTGGGATTCACCCCGGCCATTCCAACCATCCCCAAGTCATCATTTTTATGGATTTCAACCATCATGGTAGTTGTGGGCAGCCGGGGTGAATTCCACATTACTCCCCTTTGAAGTCCCAGTGTTTGTAGCACCTCACTGGACCTTATCTTGGGGTGTAGAACACAAACAATGGGGAGTCACTCTCATCATATGAAATGGTTTTCTGGTTGATGGCGGATGGTTTTAAAAGAGTACACACATACATACATATATATATATATATATGTATGTATGTATATATATATATATATATATGTATGTATATAATATATATATTGTATACATACATATATATATAGATAC
>Ga0126342_10012110_pt1 | contig 15405 bp, 10 predicted proteins | sample Cyp1metagenome_FD_92528 | JGI IMG/M metagenome (GOLD analysis project Ga0126342, IMG submission 92528) | Coral microbial communities from Lord Howe Island, Old Settlement Bay, Australia - Cyphastrea 1 metagenome | ecosystem: Host-associated > Invertebrates > Cnidaria > Coral ...
ACCTTCTCCAGAACCTTCTCCGGAACCCTGTTGAACATGACCTGGCTCTGCACCAAAGCCTCCCGGAACCTTTTCCGGAACCTTCTCCGGAACCCTGTTGAAACTAACGTGGCTCTGCACCCAAGCCTCCCACTTCTCCGGAACCTTCTCCGAAACGCTGTTGAACCTGACATGGCTCTGCACAATAGCCCTTTTCCGGAACCTTCTCCGGAACCCTGTTGAACCTGACCTGGCTCTGCACCAAAGCCTCCCGGAACCTTCTCCGGAACCTTCTTCGGAACCCTGTTGAACCTGACCTAGCTCTGTCCCCGACCTTCTCCGGAACCTTCTTCGAAACCTTGCTGAACCTCTCCGGAACCTTCTCTGGAACCTCGTTGAACCTGACCCGGCGCCTGCACCAGTGCACACCGGAGCTATTCTGGGCTGAAGACCCTTGCGCTGTTGGGGAAAAAAAACAAAAGCGACAAAAGCGACAAAAGCAGCCTGCCTCAAGGCGGGCAATGCGTGGCTCATCGATCATACCGGGCCTCATCTTTTTTGGCTTTCAACGAACAACGATTCCAACGGGGGCGATATCAATGTTTCTGAGGCGCGAACAGCATTGGAGCGTTCATCGCTTGGTATGCAACAGGTGACTGCTGGTGTGCTGGCGAGGGCCCTCCTGCAACACCTGCAACGGGTGTTGTTTCAACATGGTAGGTCGCTCAAGAAAAGCAAGTTAAAAAATGATGGCATTGTGGGGGTACAAGAAAAAATGGACATGTTGTTATGGTTGATATGGGCTGTGCCATTTGTAATGTAACTTTGGAATTATCGTTACATTTCTTCATGTGGAAAGCCCGCTCTGTGAATCCTGGGTAGTCCATGAATTCAACCTAGATCTAGATCTGGAATCATCCATTGCTGGTTGGTGGTTGACCTACCCCTCTGAAAAATATGAGTCAGTTGGGGTTATGACATTCCCATATATGATGGGGAAAAAAAAATCATGTTCCAAACCACCAACCAGTAGTTGATTTACCCATTCCATATAAATCACCATTTTCCCATGGGTTTTCTCATGGTTTTGCCATGGGTTTTCCCTATGTTCCAGTCACCACCAACCAGATTGTCATTTCGTTGCCTGGAGCCATGGCTTGCAGCTTGTCCGCCAAAGCAGCCTTGTTCAGCGGTTCCTGGGCCCCGATCTCAAGAGGATGTTGCGAATGGTGACCGCAAAGGGCCACTTTTAATGGGAAAATCACCATTTTTAATGGGAAAATCCACTATAAATGGCCATCTTCAATAGCTATGTAACAAATTACCAGAGGGTAACTGTTGCGAATGGTGAACTTTCCAAAAATCAAACGCTGGATCATAGTGAGATATCCGTCACAGCAAAAGAAGACTGGGCACTGTGTGATATCGCGTATGTTTCATACTTCAGATGTTGCCCAGATGATCAGCAGAAAGTTCTTGCCTTTCTTGTGCCTTTAAAGCTGAGATTAAAACAATGAGTGCCTGAAAATGGCGTAGTCCAAACTCCAGTACGGTTTATAGTCATCTTCTCCAATTCTTCATGACCAGTAGGTAGAGGATAAATTGGGGTATATGACCATTTTTTTGGTATGTATACCCCAATTTATGGCTATTCCAAATGTAGATCATAGCAAATTGTACCATAAAATTCCCAAAATTATAGCTATACTATCCCTAATTTATAGCCTTTTTTTCGCAAAAACGTCTACGTTTTGGCTCCTCCATCTGGTAGTGAAGTTCACCTTGTTCCAAGGCAAGTTCAGCTTCATCCTGGACGGCCAAAATCAACCATCATCAAAATGAGATATGTGTTTAATCAAACAAACAATCATCAACATTAATCAGATAATCATAGATAATCCACATCCATCAACCACTATCAATCACCAACAAGTTATCAATAAATAATCCACATCTATCAAATACCATTATATAATCAGCATTAATCATTCATCATAGATAATAATCCATATCATCAACAAGTTTATAAACAGTTGAATCTTTTTTGATATATCTTTTTTCAGCTCACACAACTGGCAACGTGGCGAACGTGGCGGGGTAACCTGCATCTCCAAGCGCCACACCTTAGGACACGAAACCAATGGATTATGGGTATATCATTGTATATAGGGATATAGTAGGGTACATAACAAACCTATTGGTATACAAAAACACATAGTATGTGGGTATCACCCTACATAATACTACATAACTATATTAGTACATTTTTAAGTTATAAGCATTGCCAAACCTATTGGTATATAATGTGAGTATAGCCATGTAGGGTTACACTTTTTGTGTAATACGATTCTTGTTTGACAAGTATATAGCCAGCACTTACTCAAGCCGATTGATTTTGATTTTCGAAAAGCCATGCCATGTGATTCATGATCAATACGACATGTCTCGAGACATTTTCCCATCAATACGCGGGGTCCAAAAACAGGGTACCCCACTAATTTTTGAGTGCGAATCATCATTTTCCCCATTCAAAATCATTCAACTATATATATATATTATATATATATGCATAAATAGTATGTATATACATACGTAAATTCTGAGCTATCTTCCATTTTCAGACAGACCCATCCCCAACAAAAAACTCCAATGAGTTTCCGGCTCGCAAGCGTTTTTGCACCGCAGCAACCAGATCCCAGGGCAGCGTCAGCTTGTTGCATTCGTGCTGGCGGTTCGCCGCTCTTCCGAAATGGAATGGTTACCCTCTAGTAAACTGACTATAGATGTGGAAAATGCACTATATGTAGATGATGTAGGGAAATCATGGATTTTCCACATCTATGCTGATTTACCCTAGGGATCCCGTCTCGGGTAGTTCAATGGACCCAAACCCAACTAAAAAACGAAGAGGGCCTGGGTGAGGCCTTCCAAAGCTGTCAAGGAAGTAATGTTGGACTTCTGCAGCAACCTGGTGCTAGGCCCCAAATGCCCATCCCCCAGCAGTGGTTTTTCATGATTCATTGCTCTCAGTAAATTTAACATTCTTGGAGATACCCCACACCCCAAATGTTTGGACAAACCAACATCCCCATGGTTAAATCCTGAGTTTGCTCCCAAGTCATCAATAAGTGCTTTAATTAACCAACAATCATCAATCGTCCAACAACGATCTGGCTTTATGTTACTAATGTTTTGTTACCAATGTAGGAAATGATGACTGTTTCAAAAAAAAATGTGGACCTGCGAGTGGACTGTTGATGATAACCATCCAGCAAACATCAAGAATCTGCATGTTTACCCCGAAGGAAACAAAAAACGTTCAAACAGAACAATCCCCAATGTTACATTAATTTAGTGGATGATATTCCAACCATCCTGAAATGAGCAGTGTTCAAAACCCCCTGTCGTCCCCTTTATACTGGCTGGTTAATAAAGTTCCCATGATTGTGATAATCCCCAATCTATTGGACAGTATAACCCCATATAATAATCCACCAATACAGGTCTTGAGCACTGCTCAGATTGCTAGATATAGTCAAAATCACCATAAACTCTAGTTAAGTTGATTATAATCCCATTAAATCCCACTAAACTACCATATTAGTTCATTTTGAAGAGTAATTCACCATTCTCAGCCATGAGTTTCACCATTATTAAGATATATTATCCATGATTTTTACCATTATTAGCCATTGATTAACCATGTAATTCACCATTATTAACTACAAGTTTCACGGTGTAGCCACAGATTTTCGATGATTTTCGCATCTTCCCTGCGCCTCAAGAAGCGGTCAGAGTTTTGCGCCATGCCCAGGAAGTTCCTCGCAGGGCGAGGGCATGGCTTCGGCCAAAGTTGAAGCGAAATTGATCGGTGAAAATATCACAGATACACTAAATTATGTATGCATATATAATTTTACTATTGTATATATATATATATAGTGTTGAAATAATCCAATGTAGATGTGGGTGTGTTTGAACTTGGCGACCCCACCTGGCCATCGAAGAATGAGAAAATTGAGCTGTTCTATGGCCATGGGTCACCCTGCCAAAAAAAAAATCAATCCTATGAAATCACCTTGAAATCCAATGAAAATCCCATCAAAACTCCAGAAAAACATCACCTTAAAACTCCTCATTTTTTCGCAAAGTGCTGCGACAAGGTGCATTGTTTCAACCACCAGGGCGCCCATCTCGCTTGTTGCCTTCTCCTAATCCGAAAGCCAGTGCGTGGTGGTGGAAAACAAAAAACGGATGGACAGGACATATCTACAAACTAGACTTAATAAGGAATATAATATATAATATATAATATATAATATATAATATCTAATATCTAATATATAATATAATATACATATATATATATATATATATTGACATTGCTATGATATATCGGACTAGTTAATGGGTGTTGTCATGGGGCTTATAAACCAACTTCTGGTGCCCTGGCTGGATTATCCGACAGGTTTGATGACACGGTAATGGATGATGGTTTTCAGCCCTGAAATATAGTGGTGGTCCGGTCAAGTTCCAGTTTTCATCAATTTTCCCCATACCCTCTGGTCACATAGCTACAGAAAATGACCATTTATAATTGATTTGGCTATATGTGTTAAGGGTGATTTTCTGCTTCGCTATGTATGCTATGTCAGTTTATCAGAAAGTAAACCAATCATTGGGTGTGCTGCCCGCGCGCATCCCCTGCCCTGCCGAGTGACTTGTTGTTTGGACTTCACCAAGTCCATGCCGGACAGTGGTGGGGTGATGGTTCCATCAGGACCGACTAAACCACCTCGCTCGGTACATTCTCCCAGCAATGTGTAAGAAAACCACATTTGACAAACACAGGGAAAACAGATTCACTGGTGATTTTGGGGTTCATCCCATCCGATTTTTGTGAAAAAAAAATGGACCCAGGGTCCCAACATGTTCAAAAATATTCAGTGGCTGCCGCAGTGGGTACCATTGCCTCCTTTTGGTCCAGCAGTCTGCACTCCGGCGAACTCGCGCTTCACTTTCAGGCGATTGCAATAGTTGTCCTATCGATCGTCCAGTGCTCCCGGGGGCTTCGACTCACACATCAAGGTGTGGCACAGTGACAGTCCTTGATCCTTTGAATGTAAAAGATGAAGGTGAACTTAGACACGATGTTCAGAAACGCCCAGCCGACCTGATAGAGAGTTTCGGTGTTAGTTCCCACAAATCTTTCAGACAAGTGGCTACAAAAGGCCCCACACTTCACAGATCTTCACAGGATGCGAAAATAGAAGATCTGCAGAACTGACCCTTCACCCAATCTGTCCACACATTGCTCTCACCTTCAAGACAGCTTCTCCCAATTTGCAAATTGTGGCGTCAAAAACTGCGATAAAAATTTCTGGGACGACTCGCAGACTCAAAAGCATCCGCTATGATATCAACCCATTGATAAACCCTGGCCAAACGTGGCTTAAGAATTGGGGGTATCGCCAATGGTGGTGATTTGCTACTAAAGAATATGGTAGCAAATCACGTCGAACCAGGGACTTCCCAACCCAGGGTCGGATCTTGGCCTGGACGAAGAGAATATCAGTGATGATTCCTTAAGACGAAACCAAAAAAAATGCACCCGAAACGAACGGGTCTTTTCGGAGCCAAGCTACAAACAGATGAACCTATACCTATCTTTGCGTATGTATGTATGTATGTATGTATGCATGCATGCATGCATGCATGCATGGATGGATGGATGGATGGATGGATGGATGGATGGATGGATGTGTGTGTGTGTAAAGATCTACAGTATAAATATGTTCAGAATTAGAATATACTGTGTGTGTATAGTGTATATGATAATATTTTATATATTATATACTATATATATATATATATTATTATGTCTATATATATATATATTATTATGTACATATGTATACTTAGACGTAGGTATCAGACTTTTCAACCTCCGCCAGGATCTATTTCTTCATGTCTCGTGTTTTACCCAGAAAGCCGTGGCAACAGCTGTCTGACGCTGAGCTTCCGAAGCCCTCGGGTGAGAGCGCGTAGAAGGTCGGAAAGGGCACCCAGGTCACGATCAGCAGAATCGATGCTTTGCGGAACCTGGTGAGCCACTGCCGCGTAACCAACACAGGGTAGATTGTTTAGACATCTCATATAGACCCTGGTTTTAACCGAAGATTGCTACATGATGTGATCACATTGAGTGAGGATTACTGTCACCTGATGTCACCTGCACGCTCAAAGTCCAATGCATTTAGCCATTTTGGCCCATCAAAATCGATCATGTTTGGTTGCCAGCAGTGCTGCCAGGCAGCTCGGAGTCTCCGTACCTGGATGTTGCAATCAGCAATGCTGCAATGGTCAGAGATTCCACTTTGCCATTTGTGTCTGAAGATGGAGTATACCCCCAAAATGGTTGTCTAATGGGGGAAATTATGATTAAGCAATGGATTCAAGGCAAACCCATTTCTCGGAAAATGTGCGAGACTAAGACATTAAGGCTCAACGAGACACGCCAACACATGGCAAGACTCTGGGTCTCTACAGAGGACTGACAGACAGCTTTAGAGGATCCTATCTATAGATATCTATAGAGGGTAATGTAGAGTTTCATGCGATTTGTTCAATACAACCGTCCCTTTTTCACCAAGGAACAGCAAACACTCTTGACCATCACTGTGCTCAACAATCTGCTGACGGTTCAGCCAAAACATCACCTGGGCAAAGTCGAGATCTCAAAGTCCAAAATTCTCTGATCATTGGATGGTATCTGGGTAAATCTGGGTAAATTACAATATTTCACTAACCTGAATCTTGCGGCCATAAAAGGGGATGATTTCCCATATAAAAACCATGATTCCAGGGCTCGGTCGCAGTCGTGATGAAATTTACCCAGATGCTATTGAAACTGTCCAGGCCACACAGGCGAAGCACAACCCAACGCCGTACGCCACGTAGACCTGAGACGGTCGATTCGTGGCGTAAACGTTTTTACGACGTGGCGGTGCCAGATGAAAAATGGCTGAGATTGGCTGATTCGGATGGAAAAAATATGAAAAAATCCACAGCACTTGGGGATCACCCCATTTCTGCCCATCGTATTTTGAGTTGCCGCAGCCCAAGGTCCCCAAGGTCCAAACCCAAACATCCCATAGAAGCATCGAGGCCGTTCCGCAGACCAGAACGATCACAGACCTCAGCAGCGATCCAGGAAATTCGAGTGATGTTTAAGAAAGATCACAAGTTGGGGGGTACATTGAAGTATATCTACATATATGATCATATATGTATGTCTGTATTAGTATACCATATCTATCTATCTAATCTAATCGAATCTAACCTGATCTACTCGAATCTATTCCAATCTAATCTATCTACTCCCTGGCAAAATAACTAATCGAAACTAATCTCATCTAATCTAATCTAATTTAATCGAAACTAATCTCATCTCATCTAATCTCTATATATAATCTAATCTAATCTATCTATTCACTTAGTTCATTTACAGTAATTCATGTATTCATTTTTTTCACAAGCACCATGTCAAAGGAGAAATTGGAGGGGTATTGGTATGCATTTACCAAGCACCATGCTAGAACTTCGGAAGTCCAAGAAGGTTCTAGTTGCCAAAAATCAAAGGGTTGCCTCTCTCCATTTTTCGGACATCAGTCAGTGCGGGAGTTTCCTTTCCAGCTTTTGCCGCTCGTGCCGCTCAGCGACAATCCGGGCATTACCATGCGCCGGTACTCTGGGATGCGCGAACCACCCATCAGAACCAGAGCGAGCTGCATCAAAGGGCAAGTCATGATCCATTCCTGAGACAGCGATGACTTACTGGTGCTAAACGTAGGGAATGGATGGGTTGCTGGGGGTTGCTGGGACTATTATTGATAGTTAGCCAGTGGATCATTCCTTCATTCCCTACGTAAAACGCACAAGTTCCAGATGACGGACCGACGGACGGTCTCTGAGAAATTCTCGCGCTTGCGGCAGGTCATCGCTGGAATATCTCGGTGAGACGTCATTGTTTGTTGGGGCTATAGCGGCTATTGGGTTTTTTTTTGTCTCAAGCCAAGGTATGAAAACCGGTGAAAAAACTCTGGCAAGCAATATGAATCGTTGGCACAGCCTATTGGATTGGGCTGATTGGGTGAAATCCATCTATAAAATAGTGTATCCCTCTATAATTATCCCATGAACCATGGAATAGTGATCCATCTATTAAATAGAGGGATACACTATGGATTGGCTGAAATCCATCCCAGTGAACCTCGCTGGTCATGTCTGATTAGCCAGGACTCCAGCGGCCGCGAAAAGTCCAAAGTGAAGGAGCCTTCGCGATCAAGAAGGACATCATCCACCTTCAGCCACTACTGAGACACGGCTGAGGATGAGAAACACAAAAAAAAGAAATGGCTGTGTCTGAAAATGAGGTGTATGGACCATGTATGGATGCATATGGTATAATATGTATAATTACCCCCAAAGTGCTGATTAAACCATCAAATGTGTGGTTTTTCTCCATAATTCTGAGATACCAAACCCAGGTATGGGTCCAAGTCGCTTCTGTAAGTTGGAAGAAGTTGAAGAACGCCGAAAATGCACCCACGTAGACCTTGGCGTCTACAACTGGAGATACCTATGGCAATGATGGTGAATGAACCATTTGGCTCATCACCATTGGTGACCGTGGAGCACCTGCTTGTAGGACACTGAGTTTCTTACACCCAAGAAGCAGCAAACGGTCAAACGCTTCTCCAACGCTGCCTTCGCAATGCGCCAATGAATATTAAACTCATGTCACAGTTGAAACTAGCCCCACTTTCAACTCATTTCAATCGGTGTCTAAGATTATGCAAACATTATGTGTATATATATATATATTCACATTAAAATCAACTATGCCATACAATGTGACGGCCATGCCACAGGCCTGCTGAATGAAGGAGAGCTTCGTGCCGTTTGCCATGCTTAGCCATCCCGCCAGTCCGGCAAAGAAGATGCCGGAAAAGATCTGAACCATGTGGAGACATGCGTCGGCGGACCAAAGACTCGTTGTTGATAAAAGGGCAACAACAAAGCAATACCTTTCCTAAACCAGACATAGCAGACCTTTAGCATACAGAAGTATTTGGGAACGTTTGATGTACTTAAAATCTATGGAGCTTCACTGAGTAGTTCCAAAAGCGGCTCAAAGAGTCCAAGGACAACAAAAATCATACCATCTGGAAAATCACCATTTTTAATAGGTAAACCATCTATTTCTATGGGTCATTTCCCATGGCTATGTTGAATAACCAGAGGCCTTACACACCTTCAGTGAATGTGCAACCCTTTGTCGTCCCGCTCGCCAGTCCCGCCTTCGTCACACGAACTGCATCGTTGTAGACAGCCTCATCTGCTGCTGACTGGAGCTCACCTCAAGCGCATGGACGAAACTTAAGCTGAATGTGAGCTTGGCCACTGAAGTAGCTGGTGATTTTTGAATAAAAAGAAGTGTAATCAGTATAAGCATAAAATCTATTAACTAAAGTGAATCATCCAGAGTTGTTTGCCAGTGTAAGACACATGTCGGACCATCCTCAGCAACTTTTGGAATCGGAATAAACTATGCTACCCCACGAGCAGCAAGCAAGAGTGCCTTGGGATCAGCCGCAAAAAAAAGAAAGAAACCGTCATCTTTGCCATCGAAATGAAGAGGATCAACTGATGTAGCAACATCTGTGGCAACAGTACCCGGCCTCCTCTGACGCCATGCTTCTCAAATATCAGAGGGTGAGGTCGGCAGCTCTTTTCGTGTCCAACAACAAATTATGACATGAAAATGATCCCGTGGACATGCCGTGGACATTCCAGTCACTGCACCTGCCTGACTATGAGCCAAGATTCCACGGTGCACAGGTACAGGCAGCTTGGATCAGACCCAAGACCCAACATGAATCAGGCCCTTTGATTGATATGGCAAGTACTATGTCCATACATTTCCAGCAGTTGTTTTTGCATGTTTTCGTCATATTGGAGTGCCCTCTGGCATGAAGCAACCAGGGTGATAAACTTGCTTCAAGATCAAACCCTGTGATCTCACCGACCCGGGAATTGTTTCTGTGTCACACCCTGCCTCCATCGTGCTCTACAGACACCTCATTTCTACCGAAAGAATCGGTGTAGTCACATATAGTTAGTTGAAAACATCTCCGGATCTGCTGTCAAATGCTCAACTTGAGGTTTCTCGCCGCAACTACATTAGGACCATTAGGAAAGCTTTGCCAATGTGTAATCGGTCTTGCATGGTTTTGCTGACTTTTGCGAATGAGTCAAATTTTCTCATGCAGTGCTTGGTCTGCAATCAAGATGTTCTGTTGCTGTTTCCAACCTTTCAAATTTCAGAACCGCAAGCGGCAGCAGCCAGAGAATGTCATGGGGCTCGCCAAGCCGCTGCCGGATTCACCCGGTGACAGCCCCTTTTTGAATGAAGCTTCATTAAGGGCTTCTCCAAGAACCACGCAACCATCCATAAGGGCTCATTAACATTGAGTAACCATCTACTATTTGGGGGTGCATCTTTCGAGAAGGTTGATTAAATGATCATAGCCAATCATAGCTTCAAGAAAAGGTACCAACGCGGCCAACGCGACAGAAACACCAGTTTTAGCTCGAGCCTTGCTGTTCACAACATCACGTGAACAGGATAGTGACAAGCAAAGCCATCTGCTCATTGTCCAAGACCCTGAGGTCCTTGTTTTTTCTAAGCTTCATTATTGGCTACATTCAACATTCTGAGATGGGATTGTTGGCTGTATCTTGAAGTTCCACTTACGTTTTAAGCGTTTGTTTCTGCTGGCAATATGGCCTTGCTGCCATTGAACCCCGTGCTGTGCCAAAATTTCAAGCGCCTTGGTGTGGCCTTTGAAAAGGCGCCATCTGTGCTGATTTGAGTCGTCGCAGGAGGAAAAAACAGAGTGCTCAAGTGGGGTATCTGAGTTGGCTTTCACTCGAGTTGGGGCAACTCTGACAACTCTTGGCCCGAGGTGGTGCAAAAAACGCAGGCAAATGAACTAGAAATCACCACTAATATACTAAGAGAATGTTTTGAAAAATGTCCAGCACGTCAACCTACGTTTGTCTAGACCAAACCCAAGATCCGTGTCTTACGGAGAGTGGCCCGGGACGTCAACCGCCACTCAAATCCAGCATCGCTGCAGGTGATCTGTGCAGAATCTACCGATGTAGAGGTATTTATCGCTATATCTATCGCTAGGTCTATCATGGTCTATCTATGTATCTATATGTATCTATATATCTATATCTAGCTGACTAATTAACTGACTGACTGACTGACTGACTGACTGACTGACTGACTGACTGACTGACTGACTGACTGACTGACTAATATACTGGATGGATGGCGGGATGGATGCATGCAAGGATGGATGCATGCAAGGATGGATGCAAGGATGGATGCATGCATGGCCATCTGTCGGTTTGCAATGTTGCAATGTCATCTCATGTCATGTTTTCTGAAATGTTATGTTGTTGTCTTTTTGGATTCGAGAAGGCCGCTTGAAACGCTCAGAATCAGCTGGAAGAACCTGAACATCGGCAACGTTGGCGTTGCGAAGCCAACTGAAAGAATTAACGCAATCAATCGAATCAATATCAAATAGAATATAGACTAGAATTAGAATGCAAAATAATGTAAAATATTATATATATATAATTCCTGGTTGCAGGTTGCAATCAGAATCAACAGAATGGCAGCTGGCTGGGAACTCCCACTGCCCACAGCCAGCTGATGAGCTGCACCTGCGACAACACATCCAGTACCAGCCGCAACTCACAAATCTGCTCAAAATGACGGAAAAAAACGAAAGGTGCAGGGCTCTGTACACACACTTTTGTGTTTTGTCATGTGTTATATAGTGTTTCAATGGATTGGTTTAAGGGAAAACCATGGTTTCCTGTAGATTTTCCCTTAAACCAAACCATTGAGTGTTATATCTACAATTATTAATATATGTATACATTGTATACATTGACATACGTCGCTATAATTTGGCACAATCATCCATGATTGTAAGTGTCTTCTTCTTCGTTCCCATGTTCAGTCGTGTGTCCGCGCCTGAGAGGTTCATCGGCTCAGTGAAACAGAAATTGGCAGCTTGGACAGGATACAAAGGCGATAAGAGAACCATAGAACGGCTAAAAAATGGTCCCCATTTAAGCAAAGCTGGAAAAAAAGATCAGTAAACTTCCAGAGTTGTTCCCATACCGCCAGTGGCATCCTTGATCTTTAGCGATCGCCTTGACGAAGTTCTTGGAACCAGTCACAGCGGTGATGGAACGATGCTATGCATCTGACGCCATCCACACTGGGATGGCGTACCCGACACCCTGATGGTCCCCATCCCACCATCCGGCACGGATGTTGTGATGACTTCCCCATCGTTTTCGGGGCCCATCATATCTGCCATGCCGTCCCGCCAGTCGGCTTGATGCTTCAGCGACCGGGCTTGGGACTGGTCAAGGCAGCTTGAAATTGCTGGGAATCGATTGGAAGCTTGCTCCCTCAGAGTTTTCTTAAACGCTAGATCACCCCCAATCGACAACAATCAACACATTTGGCAACTGCTCATGCGAAATGGTTTGGGAATCGAAATCACTTCCAGGTTTTCGGAGCCGCTGTAGCCTTTCTCTGCCAACGGTATCACTTGTGTCTGCCAGAATCGACTATTGATGACAAGATCTTCAAGAAATTCATTTCAAGGGCGTGGCGAAAAAAGCAAAAGCTCCGACTTGGCGAGCTGGCTTCCGTTCTTTCGCGGTACAGCTGCTCACTCCGTTTCAGGAGATGACGCATGATCGTCCTACAAGCAAAGGTCCGGAAACTTACCATTTCAGAAGTGTCAAGGTCAAGACGAGATGAGCAGGTTTTCTGCTGTTTTCCATTAGTTCTGTTCCAAATCGTTTCCAAGTTGCTTCATGTTGCTTCCATCTGTTTTACGAATCTTTTCAGCCCATTTCTCTTTTCATTCACTGGCTCGGTCTGAGTCTTTTTCAGCGAAACCAGGTTGTCGAGACATAGCGTCATGACAGTTGGACATGGAGCGCCATGCAAAAGAAATGTTGTGTTTTGTCAACACCCAGGGAGTCTTTCCTCAAGGCTAGTGTGATTGGGAGGTCTTCAGTATGCTTGCACTGGTTCTCCTTGGAAACACTCCCAGTGCACAAAATTTGGCTATGAAAAAATGGAACCAGCTGGCAGTTCAACCCAGCACCCAAGCCCAGCATATGCTTTTGGTGTTTGCACAAGGGCCACACATTCACTAGGCGTATCTGGGCGTCTGGGACAAACTGCTCAGCTCATTTGGGTTTGAGATCTGAACGAGTTTCCTCGGGTATCTTTGATTCAACCGAGTCACCTCAATCTGAACATATCTCAACATACCCTCTGGTAAACTAACATAACTATTGAAAATCACCATTTTTAATGGGAAAACTCACTATTTCTATGGCCATATTCAATAGCTATGTTAGTTTACCAGAGGGTATTTCAACTGTGTACAATTCAGACCGGTATCGCCGTATCGCCCACAGCTCGGTCTGAGGTCTGACTTCACCCCAGCAGGGTGAGAAAAACTCAGCCCACCGACCGTGGCGCTCCGCAAAGCTGCCACCTTGTTCGATGTCGCCTCTTTTTGGCGCGACGACTTGAAAGGATTATGTGAGGCTGAGATTCTGTGAGGCATATGGCTAGCCCAAAAAGAAGCGTGTCTTGCTGCTTGTCTCAGTTGATGGAGAGTTTGGGGCTATGGATTCCGAAACAAGGACAACTTCAAATCGCAATTGATTTTACACTGTAGACCAGTCGCAAGGCAGCTTCAACACTATGAGCCACATCTCCTAAGAATGTTGCCACCCTTGATGAGTAGATTTGCACAAGCCAGGGTAATGGTTCAAAGTGGATGAGTCTTAGAGATATGCCTCGGGCTAGCTGCGTCCGTATGTTTTAAACAGTCCAAAGCATACAATCAATGCGAATGCTTCCGAAGCAGTCTGCATGTTTAAAAAAAAAATGACATCCGAGAAGTACCCATGAAAGTATATAAATGTTTTGCTATCCCATGGAATCTGCACCACTTTTCTATCTTTTCTATCTTGGGATAGTTCCTCTGAATCTGCAGATCTTCGAAAGCTCTAAGGATTTTGTGCATCATGCACGGCGCTCGCTTGGCAACTGCAGCTCCAAGAATTGCTCTTGCCTGGCACAGCTAGGACCTAGGATTGCTTCAATGAGTCTTCGATAAAAAATGCTTCGCCCTGATCAGTGGGTGCATGAAACTCTGCAAATGACATCCAACAAGTCACAATAGCTGTGTTCAATGAAAGCCAATAGATGCTTCTCCTAGGAGTGTGCGAAACAATTCACATGTGTATATATATATGATAAATATATATATATATATATATATTTATTTATTTATCAACCTTGGCTGACCTCTCACGTTCCACGATTGCTGCAAACACAGCTGCCTCACGAGCGCAGTGAGTCTAATCTGCTCTTGGTCAGCTCGAAAGATCCAAGAAACACCTTCCGCCAGACGACGACGAGTGGAACATGATGGTCATTATACTGTTAATATACTGTTATTGTATGGTTATTATATGGTTATTATATGGTTATTATATGGTTATTATATGGTTAATGATGGTTAATAATAATCTGGTTGGTAGTTGAGCCACCTACCCCTCTGAAAAATGATGGACTTCGCAGTTGGGATGATGACATGACCCCAATGGAAAGTCATAATCCAGCCATGTTCCAAACCACCAACCAGCTGGATTTTTTCCCACGAAGATCTCAGAAAAATGTCCCACAAAAATAGCGCACTAATCTTAACGGTTAAGTTATTGCACACTCCGTTGATTGGATCGCCATCCTGGGCTTCCAGACAAATCCTCCCAGTGACATCCAAGCCTCGAAGGTGCCAATGACCGAAACAGGGCCACGCGCTGAAAAAGGGGCAAGAAATCCTGGAAAATCCTGTAAACATGACATCACTTGGAAACATCCTACCATCGTAAATGGTTTTCTGCAGCGAAAGTTTTAAGTGCCACAAGGAGGAGAACATCTTCCGTGCATCGTCGCGGTGCAAATAATTGCACTGGTCGCTACAACTACTGTATAAATATGTATGTATGTATGTATGTATGTATGTATGTATGTATCTATCTATCTATCTATCTATCTAATCTATCTAATCTATCTATCTATCTATCTATCTATCTATCTATCGATCTATCTATCTATCTATCTATGTATCTATGTATGTATGTATGTATGTATCTATGTATGTATCTATGTATGTATCTATGTATGTATCTATGTATGTATCTATGTATGTATGTATGTATGTATGTATGTAT
>Ga0126342_10012111_pt1 | contig 15404 bp, 16 predicted proteins | sample Cyp1metagenome_FD_92528 | JGI IMG/M metagenome (GOLD analysis project Ga0126342, IMG submission 92528) | Coral microbial communities from Lord Howe Island, Old Settlement Bay, Australia - Cyphastrea 1 metagenome | ecosystem: Host-associated > Invertebrates > Cnidaria > Coral ...
ATGTATGTAATGTATGTAATGTATGTAATGTATGTAATGTATGTAATGTATGTATGTATGTATGTATGTATGTAATGTATGTAATGTATGTAATGTATGTAATGTATGTAATGTATGTATGTAATGTATGTATGTATGTATGTATGTATGTATGTATGTATGTATGTATGTATGTATATATATGTATCCATATATATATATTTATATTATATATATATTTGAGGATTGTAGAGCCCGTGTCCATCCTGGAGAGCCCACCAATGATGGTGGTGGGTTTCGTGGGCTACGTGGAGACTCCCCGCGGTCTTCGCGCCTTGACCTCGGTCTGGGCGGGCCATCTGTCGGAGGAGTGCAAGAGGCGTGCCGCGACCCCTGCCGCGGTGATGGTGGTTAATCATGGTTAATATATGGTTAATGATGGTCAATATCATGTTAATATACTGTTTATATCATGTTAGTAATGGTTAATATATGGAAATGACATTTGACCGACATTTGCTGGGGAAAATGCCGAGGAAACCGACAGTATCCGACAGTATCCGACAGTATCCGACAGTATCCGACAGTATCCGACAGTAAACCCTTTAAAAAACCATGGAAAATCATGGAGCTCCCCAAAAATATGGTTCATCATTGGTTCCAGGAAGTGTCATGAAGGGTAAGGTTTTGCCGTGAGAATAACAACGATGGATGTGACTCCGGCTGTCTCATTTCGTCTCCTTTAAAACAGCTCCAGCGGCCGGCCCGTGGGAGGCGCTTCTACAAGACGTGGCACACCTCCAAGAAGAAGGCCTTCACCAAGTACCAGAAGCGCTGGGAGGAAGACAGCAAGGAGGGAAGTCCCATGAACGCCGAGGCGAGCGACCTTTTCCAGTGATCATTTGCTGCAGATATTGAATAGAAATATATAGAAATAATATCCAAATAAGATAAATGACATATAAGTACAACCAACAAAAGTGATCAAAAGTGTATCTCTGGAGCGAGAAGATGTATGTATAATGAGAAACACCCAAGTTTGCAATGATACTATTTTCATGTGCTATCTACGGTGACATGCTGTGAATTATCGGTTTAGGGTTTAGGGTTTAGGGTTTAGGGTTTATCACCTTGGATGCAAAGAGGGAAACTGCAAAAACAACGTTTAGCAGCATGTCGGGTGCCAAGCCACGACAGTGGCTATTAGCTCTGTTTGCTTTCCTTTTACCAAAAGTTTTGGATCATTTTGGCAGTTTCCCCACAGTTTCCCCGCTTTTTCGGACTCCCTGTGCTGATCAACACAGCGTGCCCCGAGGTGGAGCGGGCCAAGAAGTACTGCCAGGTGATTCGTGCTATTTGCCACACGCAGGCAGGTGTTTTGGAAGGGGAAACGCACAACATGTCTCAGTTCGAGGTTTTGGCAGGTGTTTTGTTTCTGGATTTTTTGATTGAGTTGTTTCAACACAGATTCATCGAGCCTTGTGTTTCTGAGTTTTGGGACCTCTTAAACTCCCAAATTGAGCGTCGATTTCAGTGGGAAAACAAGGTGTACTGTTATTTTCTTTTTTTTTCTACACATTCATAATATGTGTACATATGGTTGAATATAGTTGATACTTGTGGAATTTTGTATTTGTACTTGCATTGGTACTTGCACTTGTACTTGTATTTGCACTTGCAGCAGCTGTTGTTGTTGTTGTTGCTGGTGGTCTTGGTCTTGGTCTTGCTCTTACTGTTACTGTTAGTGTTACTGTTGCTACTGTTGTTTTCATGGTAAGGTAAGTAGTCAATAGTATAGTTATATTATATATTAATATATATATAGTTATATACATATACCCACTTTGGCAAGTTCTATCCTGCAATCAGAGGTTGTATTCCCATTCGCATCAGCCGAACATCGGAAAATCCCAGCGCCAGGTTGGCAAAGTGATCGGCCAGAAGAAGGCGCACGTCAAGGAGATTCAGGTGAATGGTGGCAGCACTGCGGACAAGGCCACCTGGACCATGATATCAGGAGACGATCAGGAGACGTTTGTTTGCAGATCTATAGAATATCATTTTGTGTCAGTGTAGCTTTCCTGAGTTGCATTTTTTTGGTTGTGTAATTGAACTAATGCTGCGAAGCAGCTAAAGCTGTAGTTAAGCTGGTAAAACACGAGTGTTTTGGGCAACGGACCCCGCAAAGACGTCGATGTTCAACCTTTGAAGGGCACACTGCCGCAGACTTGATGCTGGGATATGCTTGGTAATGTTAAATTAAAAAACATAAAATAGCACCTTTTCTTCGGGTGTGCCGTTTTTTGATACCACCCAAATGGATCCAAATGGCAAATTTGGGTTCATGGTGGATCACCATGGCTGGTTTATTCTTGAGTTTACCACAGTAGTCCACTTGTTTTACCATTTACCCTCTGGTAAACTAACATAGCTATGGAAAATCACAATTTGTTTATGGGAAAATCCACTATAAATGGCCATTTTCAATAGCTATGTTAAATTACCAGAGGGTATACCAGCTTGGCAGCAGAGGTTGACTTCGTGATGGGTCTCTTTGAGCAGCAGGTGAAGATTGAGGATGTCTTCACACAGGATGAGATGATCGATGTAATTGGTACCACCAAGGGCTGCTTGGCGATAGGATGGACATCACCAGATTAAAAAAAAATGGGGACCTAGCTTTCATGAAATCTTATGAATGTAGAAGCCAGAAGCTCCTTGAAAGACAGAAGGAAACCTATCAGAAATATTGCTCTGGTGCCTGCTGATCTGCTGGGCAGCGTGGATGTTCTTAAGCGTCGGACTCGGACCTCAAGAAAATGGTGCAATGATGACTCCATTCCGGTGACAGGCTTCTAGTCCCCGAAGCCTTCAAATATATAGATATATTGCAACGCAATATGCTTTGAAACATCATGGAAACCATATTTCGTATCACATTGTTTGGACACACACATATATATATATATTATATAATCATAATACACCATAATTTGATATTGTTTATGTATAATCACATTGACATTGATATATAATGATATATATATAATGTATATTGATCATATATTCATCATATATTGATCATATATTAATCATATATTAATCATCTATTAATATCTATTAATCATATATTAATCGTATGTCAATCATACATTAATCATATATTAATCATTTATTAATTATATATTAATTATATATTAATCACATATTAATTATATATTAATCATACATTAATCATACATTAATCACATGATAAGCATATATTAATCATATATTTATAATACAGTATATGAATCATATATCGATTATATATACGTTCAGTTATAGGTATATAACTCCATGTGAGAGCAACTGCAGTGAGCATTACCAAGGCAAGGGTTTCAACGGCGTGGTGACCCGCTGGGGTGTCACCCGTTTGATGCGCAAGACTCACCGTGGCCTTCGAAAAGTCGCCTGCATTGGCTCCTGGCATCCCGCCCGTGTGTCCTTCCAGGCCCGGAAAACCAGCCATTGAAGATAGGGCCAGCCAGAGAATTGGTGAATGAAGGGGGGTTATAGTAGTTATAGTTTATACTGATTGGTGAATAGAAAAAGGGGATTCTTGGAAGAGGAGGGATAGCTATGGGAAAAAAACGGTGATTATATGGGATGGGATGGGGGTATTGTTCTTGAAGAGTTCTTGAAGAAACCATGGATAAATGGTACCAAACTGACCCTGACTTGGTACAGCTGATGGCAGACTCCGTCCATATTTCTCTGCCGTTCCTCACTTGGCGATTCAGGTGCCCCGCAGTGGTCAGCGAGGTTACCACCACCGTACTGAGATCAACAAGAAGATTTACCGCATCGGTAAGAACCTGAAGGAGCAGCATATAGCAGCATGCTGGCATGCTGGCATATGATGGCATATGATCTTGGAATGGGTGCTATAGTGAGCGGTCCGCATTCCAAAGCCTTTTTTTTCTCCAAATCTGCAAACTGAATTTTTCAGCAGGGAACCCTTGTGCTGGACCGAGGCTTGACCTTTGGATATCTTAGGGGTCGAACTCAGGTATACATCATGGTAGATCCAGTTTTTCTCGGTGTGCTGCATGATGTCGCAAGAAGATCCCGTGAATGCCAAGACGGAGAATGATCTCACCGAAAAGCCCATCACTCCGATGGGTGGCTTCTCCCACTACGGTGAGGTCAACGAGGACTGGGTGATGCTCAAGGGCACCGTCATGGGCCCACGCAAGCGCGTCATCACCATGCGCAAGTCCCTCTTGCCACAGGTCACACGCAAGGTGCCTTGATGATTGAAGTGAATGGAGCATAATGGAGCGTTGGTACCCGATGGTACCCAGCTACCAGCCACAATTAATCAGCGCTGCATAGTGCTGCACTTCCAAAATGTTTGAGACCTGGACCGCTTCAGATCCCCAGGAGTTCCCAAATTGGCCCAGAATCCACTGGACAGGCCTTGGAGAAGGTGACCCTGAAATTCATCGACACTTCGTCCAAGTTCGGCCATGGACGCTTCCAGACCAGTGAGGAGAAGGCCAAGTTCTATGGCACTGCCGTGAAGAAGGCGAAGGTCGAGAAGAAGGATGGGGTTTTAATCAAATTTGGGGATGATTTGACATGATTTAACAATATTAACAACCAATTTGGGACCTAGTTTTTTTCTTTGTTTGTTTTCCTTCTTTTAACAAATCATAGCATTTGGGAATGGATCATGCAAGACCTGTGATTTCCCGTAGATTTAGGAGATGAACAGCCTGTTCTTTGTCCAATTTCCCATGTGTTTGGGTGTTGTTGACGGGTTAATGACAGGTGGTTACAAGTTATAATCCATTTGAATCCCATTTTGGTTGGTTGAAGTGTCCTCGTTTTTGGTTGGTCGAGACTAACATCCGCATGTTAAGTAGCCAAACGGATTTAACATAGTGGTTAAAGTAATCTAACGCATTTATCTTTCTGGGGTAAAATCCGAACTTGTGAACTTGTTGGAAGTTGGGATGATGATTTAAGTATGTTGAAGTACATATTATCATTGTTGATCAAAATGACTCAACTCCTGAAATCGTTGGTTCATGTTGGTTGTACCTCCCAAGGAGGAAGCAGAGGCCTAGGAGCCTTTTCCAGGTGCGTTGCGCAGCAGGAGATGTTTTTTGGCGAAGTTTCAGTGGCTTTTTTCAATGGGTCTGATCAAATGGTCTATCCGAACATGGGGGTAGCCCCAAAATTTCATGGTGTATCAATGTGTATCATGATTTCTCGCATTAAATGGCCATGATCATTATTTTTCTGGCATGAAATGGCCATGAAGTGTTTTTTGGTACCATTTCCAGACAAAGCCAAAATGGCATAATTATATATAATTATGCATAATTATTCATGTTCCCTATAGACTATAATTATCTACAGATATATTGCCATTTGGCGGTATGCCAATTCCAGGCAGACCCAAATGTTAGATGAGGGATATAAACCCACAAAATTTCGCAAAGTATCAAAAAGATTCCAAAGTGACCTATGCCTCACCGTTTCCACGTATGCGATACCCTCACTGGCAAGACGACAGGCAGACATCGAGTTAAAGTATTGGAAGTCACAAACAACCGTATTCGGATGCAACTTTTTGAGCGTTTGAAACACTGCACTTGCTTTGCGATCAATTGCAACCTGAATTCTTGTGATGCGGCTGATACTTGTTGCGGCTGGAAATTTCAACCATCTGTGAAAAGTCTGACATGTTGTGCCCCAAGGAACCGTCAAATGGTGACCGGCGATGGCTGCGGAGAAAAAAGACCAAGCCTTGTGGCAGATGCGCCATTTCTGCTTGCCATCTCTTTGGATTGCACGCTTGAACTGTGCAAATATGTTCATTCTGGAACATGGATCGCAAAACTGAATGAGGTTGCACATCACAAGAGACAAACCTGCAAACTCAGTAACTCGCAAGATTGCAAATATGTTTCTGAAAATTTGCATGTTTGGTCACCTCGTGCATTCTTGCATCGTTGGCCAAAGGTAGAGCCACTTGTAGAAGAGCCTGTGCTGATCCTGTCAGAAAGCCATTCAGTCACTGCATCCTAAGAGCACGATGAAGCAAAAACATTCAAGTAAGTGCTGCAGACTGAACGCTTGAAGAGACAATGACAATCAAGATGTTTTGACAGTTGCTTTTGACATAAGTTGCCATGCCTTGACACCCTAAACTCTAAACTGATCTCAAATTATCTCTCGCAGCCATTTTGATCCTTGAAGCAATGCAAAATTCTGTGGTCATGCGACTTTGGAATCGAGGCCCGGCTGTTCAATCCGTTCCCAGGGCGGATGCTGCCAGCAGGGCAATTTCGCAGATTTTTAATCCTTGAGATTCAAAATCCTGCAAAAATCCTGGGGTTCTCGGTGTTTACCCAACGATGGATGTTTACGTCGAACATCCAATTTTTTTGCGGCACAAAATCAATTGAGGGTCGAGGTGGAAACCGCCCACGGAAACGCTGGAAAATACCTGTCCGCCGCAAAACACACACCCACACGCCCACAATTTTCCGCAAAACTCCCCGCAAATACCAAACGCAAACCCCAAGAAGACGGAGCCAACTTGTTCAGATTCATCAAGCTTGAGAATGGCCACGCTTGGTAATGTCACGCTGCAAAATGACACAAAACACTTGAAACTCCTGAAATTGTCCCGGAGAATGAATCTCCAGTGTAAAATATGGATTATTTCAAATGAGTTCCGATCATTTCCGATTATTTGTGGGAGAATTACACGAAGCTGTGCCATGCTGTTCCATCCTGTACCATTTGCCATGCAGCTTCCACGAGTTTTCTGATGGCTCCCCTGGGCTTGGGATCCCCTGACGGTCACTGCCACAGGCAGAAACCGTGGGAAGCTGAGCAAAGAGCCTTGACAGAAGGGCACCTTTTGCCTGCGACAGGGAAGAATGGACCAAAGATAGCTGGATGAAAATTGCCGTGAATAGCAACGAAACCAGCGTTGATGATCAACTATGGTTATGTATGGTGATGTAATGATGGACACCTTTACTAAACTTCAGACATTGAATGGAATTTGATCAACCATGGTGTGATATTTTAAGAAACATCCTTGAATTTCTATTTGGGTATGGATCAATACCTATATTAATACCATTTTTAGTGGGATGAACATCCATTTACCAGCTATTTTGATGTTCACCAGGGGTACCAGGGTTTTGACCCATCCCCATTTCAATAGGCTCAAGGTGGCTCAAGGCTCAGGAATTTCATGTCACTGCAGGTCCTTGGAGCCCTCGCAAGCCTCGCTGCTCTGGCGCCGGGCCGTGCATTTTCTGCCCCATATCGCAGCGGACGTGTTGCCCGAGCTGCGGAGCAAAGATCTTCGCAACTTGGTGCGGAGAAGAAATTCAACAACTCATGTGAAATAATAGGTGTATCAATATAATATCAATATATAATGTAATAGTCGTATGCATATTAATTATATATATATATAATAACTTGACATAATGTGTATATTATATATTATATTATACATAGTGAATTATGATAAATTATGAAGACATGTGTATATATGTATATTGAGTATTATGAATAATATACAGAATACACCATCTATTTGTTTTTGCAGTGTCGTGGTTGGAACTTTGCATCTTCCAGTGTCGTATGTCATCTCACGTCTCTGGCTCAAGCGTCCTGGCTTGATCAACGACTTTGCCACTGAGGAGCGATGTAAACGACGTTCCGTTTGCGCTGATCTTGCCTGGATTTTTGGGAAGTTGCGAAGACTTTGAAGATTTGGCAGAAGACATGCGACGGGCTGGCTATGCTGCCGCAGTTGCTCCCATTGCTTGGTGGCACTGGGTGCCATGCATTGGTGGACGAAGCATGCGGCCCATTCTCGAACGAATCGATCATGCAGTGAATCAAGTCTTAACGAGCGATTTCAAGGTAAAGTCCCTGGCATCGCCCTCGTACACCATCATGGACTTTTTCTCCGACTTCATGTCGAATCCGGGTGGTATTTTTCAGGTGGGTGGCACCGATGATCCCGCAGAGTTTCCACCAGTGAAGCCAGCAGGTGATTTCCGCTGCGACATCCCGGGGAAAGGACAACGGATTGCAATTGTGGCCCATTCTGCATCTGGTTGGATCTCTCGGCTCTTCCTATCTTCCTTGGAATATCAGGGCAGGAGCTTCCATGGAGCTGACAAAATACATTCATTGGTCTGCCTGGGCTCACCACATTTCGTGGCAAACAACCTGGTTTATAAGAATCTTGAATATTTGGAGAGCAAATGTGGGAAGGATTTGCCTCCCAACGTTCGGTGCCTTTGCGTGGGATCCAAAGGAAATGTGATTTCTGAAGCATCGGCAGCTAGGCTCAACTTGCGTAAGAGACCCAATTGTTCGGCATGGCAAGACGAAGCAAGGGCTGGGTATCACAGGTTAGCATGCACATTTGTCACAGCATTGCTCTAAGATGCTCTAAGGACATGACACGTGGTGCCTATGAGTTCTGTGGCGCGACACCAGGGGATGAGGCTGTGGATGGTGATGGTATGACACCGCTCTTTTCGGCCATTGCCTTTGAGGCGGCAGATGCCAGGCCTAACGTGGCTGTGTTGATGCTTTATGGATTGCTGTGTTGTGTACGTCATCAAGGGGCACAACACCAGCGTCAACAAAGTGTGCTTTATGGGTTGGTCACGATGGGCACGGAAATTGTTGCTGTATAATTCAGTTGGAGAAGCCGCTTCTACTGTAGGACGACATCTACTGTAGGACGACATTTGGTATTAAAGTACGCAGAGCGCCCGAGATCACACCCGTTTCAGCTTGGCCTGTTGCATCATATTCTACGCCATGTTTGATTGATGAGCTAGCTTGGTTTGTTGATCCTGATTGAACTTGTGCAACTTATTTTTGAAGGAAACGTTGGCAAATAATATCCCAACAGGTTCCTCAAATGTACTGGTCCATCATAAAATTTGAGAATAGACTAAGATAGGAAAAGTTAGAATTGATTTGAGTTTGTCTGAAAACAGGATGCCCCTGAATCCATTGGTTAAACCAATTAATTACCCCTTTTCCTCTCATAAGAGCAATTTTATGGTATACTTGATTTTGCACACCCATTTCTGAAAGCCATTATATCTGAGGACAAATTGGTGCTGGAAAATGTCTCGCATGCTCCAGTGTATCCTGCATTTGGACCCAGCGCAGAACTTGCGAAGGAGCGCCGTACAAAACCCTGGTATGGAAGTCCATCAGTCTTGCAACAATGGTTGCCGTGGTTGACCAAAAATCCATTGGACTGATTTTTATTTATTTAAGAACAAAAATTAAATATAAACAAAATTTAAAATGTAAATATATCTCTAGTAGATATTATATAGGTTCGGATAGAGATCCAGAGAGCTAGCAAGCTCAGCATAGTGTTCGAGTCCGTAGAGGCTCAGAGAGTTCGCAAGCTCGCTATAAATATTAATTAATTATATTTATATAGCCCGAGAGCTGCTTAAGAATCCGAAAGCTTGAGACCCAGGGTCCCTCAAATTCTTATATTTTTTAATGCAGGCAAATTTACACCACAATAGGCCGAGGGTCCCTTAAATTCTTAAAGCATTCTTAGTTATGTATTATATACATTTGCACAATTTGGAGCGAGCTTAAACGAGGTAACGAGGTGGAATTGGCAAATTTAATAAGAGGCATGCGGAAAAAAAAAATTGGAGTCTGAAAATTTGTGTTTATGCAAAGCCGAGCTTTTCTGAATTTTATAAGAGCAATGCGGAAAAAACTATTTTTTAGAGCCTGAAAAATTGTTTTTTATAAAGCCGGATTTCTTTGAATTTTATAAAAATAATGCAGAATAAATATTTTTTTATTTTTTTTTTAAACGAAAAAAAATGTGTTTTTCGTATTTGTAATCCATATTAAATCCTGCTTTTTGTAATTAAAACAAAGAATACGAAATAAAAAATAAAATTTTTTGAAGGCAAGGTTTTTATAATATAATATTTAAAATATTAAATCTTAGGTTTGAAGATTTTTTGTATATGTATATAATTTATATGATTTTTTATTCGGAATTTAAAAAAAATAGTTTTTTGTAAAATTCGATTTTTATTTTATAATATTATAAAAAAAAAATCGTAAAGGGAAATTATAAATTTTATATATATAAATAATAATTTAAGAATTTTATAATCTTATTTTAGGATATTTTAAATATTTAAAATATTATATTTTTGATATATTTTAAAAATATAATTTATTTTGATTTTGAATTTATTAAATTCTTATCTAATGAATTTTTATACAATATTTAAATTATAAAAAATATTATGTATTTAAATTAAAAAAAATATTCGGAAAAAATATTAGGAAATAATTTTTTTATATATAAAATTATATTATATATAATATTATTTATTTGGAAATATATTTTAAAATTAGAATTAAATATTTGAAATTTTATTATTTTATAATTGTATATATATATATTTTTTCTTATTTCCTATTTGATAGGTAAGGATTATTAAATCTTATTAGAATTGGTTTTTTTTCCCTTCTTACCTAATTTTTCTCCTTTTCCTTTTCTTCCTTTTCCTCGCTTCCTCCTCCTTTTTTTCTCCTCTAATTTTTCTTCGACTATATCTATATTAATTTCCACCTATATTTCCACCTTGCTAATTCTTCGTTAAGTTCTTTGTTATTTTTTTTCGCCAAGCTCTTTGACAATTTCCCAGCTCAATATATCTGGTAATACATCGCTGGATCTCAACCTGGAACCTGCCCAGCTCAGTCGACACCGCTGGACCTCAACCTGGGACCTGCCCAGCTCAATATACACCGCTGGATCTCAACGGCCAGAAAGAATGCCAGAAGATATACCAAATAAAAAATTATAAAATATACCGTATATCAGATAGAATGCCAGAAAATATATCAGATAGAATATCAGAAAATATATTAAATAAAATGTCAAAAGGTATGCCAGATAAAATGCCAGATAAAATGGCAGATAAAATGTCAAAAAATTTTATCAATTAAAATACCAGAATATTTAACCGATAAAATCTCAAAAAAATTATTAAATAATATGTCAGAAAATATGTCAAATAAAATATCAAATAAAATACCGGAAGATATGCCAGAATATATGCCAGCAGATATACCAGGTAGAATGCCAGAAAATATACCAAATAGAATATCAGATAAAATGCCAAAAGGTATGTCAGATAAAATATCAGAATATTTATTAAATAAAATACCAGAAGATTTGTCAGATAATATACCATAAAATATATCAAATAAAATATCAGATAAAATCTCAGAAAATATATCAGAATATATATCAGAAAATATGCCAGATAGAATACCAGAAAATATGTCAGATAAAATGTCAGAAAATATATCAAATAAAATGCCAGAAGATATGCCAAATAGAATGCCAGATAAAATGTCAGATAGAATATCAAAAGATTTATTAATAACAAAATATATAAATGTCATGATGGATATCTCATGAAATAAAATTATTAATTATATTAATAATATTAAAATAATATATTTAATAAATTAAAATTAAAAATATTTATAATATATTTTAATATCTAAATATTAATAATTTAAAATATATTTATATAATTCTAATTTAATATAATTTTTAATTCTTAATTTATTATATTAAATTAAATAAATAATTTTAAATTAAATTTAAATATATGTTCAACAATATTTATATTAATTTTCAAAATATATTGGGACCGAATCTAAATAAATTAAATTTATTATTTTTTATAAAATTATATATAATTAAAATATAGATTTTGATTATAAAATTAATAATTATTTAATGAAATTCAATGATCGTATTTGGTCATTACCAGATGAGATTGGCATACTGCACAGCCGGCCAAAATTCAGGAGAAGAAAAATTACCTGCCTCCCGGAATCGGCAGGACAGAAAAGGAAAGCCTGCAGCAATGACGGGGGAAGAGCTTGACCCCTCAGGGGACAATTGTCCACCAAATTTGAATCAAAAACCTATCCTAATCCATCCATTGACCAATAAACGATATCATGCAGGATGCAATCGCACTGGGCCGATGGTCCCTAAGGATCCAAAAGGAATTTAGTCATGGAAATTTGCACTCGCGGGGCCTGATCCTCAATCAAAATTCGCCGGCGGATGGCCCGTCCAGTGACGCGAAACAAGATAATAAAAATTTTCCCCAATAACCGGGCTTTGACATCTTCGAGAATGGTTCCTTGCACAAGAACAATAGCTCCAGATAGACGCTGCAGAAAGGTATGCATCTTATGTGCTGATTTTTGCGGCAGGCATAGGCCTGCCAAGCAGAGCCGCCAGCCTATCGGAATTTATCCCAATGATTGTTTCTAAGGGCATTCACCACAATGATGTCTAAGGCGAGGCATGGAGTGCACAAGGATGCCGTATTGTCGCGCAAGCATGGAATCAAAGACGTGGCCGCTCGGACCAACGCATCGGCAGGCCGACGGCGGCTACCCTGCAAGAGACCAGGTGCTTCCAGCACTGGCCGCGCCTGGACCCTGTTGTAATAGATGTGTTATATTTTCACTTGGAAATGTGCTTCGCGCCACAACAGCGTACATTTTTTCATCATCTCAATTTCTAAAAGTACTCCGAAGCTGCGGTGTTTTGTACATTTTGACTTGGAAATGTACTTCGCACCACAACGACGTGCAATTTTTCATCTTTCATCTGGCCAGCTGGCTCCGCACCCTCCGCTTTAGTGAGTCTACTTTTCTATTTTTCGACCCTCCGGAGCCATAAATCATTAGAAAAATACAGTGTTTCGCGACTTTCCTACCTTTATATCTGTATCTTCTTTCTTCTTACTCTTTCTCTTCTACTTTTCTTTCTTCTAATTTTCCTCTTCTCTCTACCTCTTCCCTGCTCTGCTTTTCATCTGTCCATATTATCGGAAATTTAATTTCTAAATTTTCTTCGATAAACCCTAAATAAAATCCATAATAAAAATATACGTATAAGTTCCATGGATTCGGGGGATTATAATTTATATATATCCTAAATAAAATCCCCAATAAAAATATATGTATGGTTCCATGGGACCGGGGCATTTTATTATTTATATATATCGTAAATAAAATCCCTAATAGAAATATATATATATAGGTTTCATAGGGCCGGGAAATTTTATAATTTATTTAAATTATACATAAAATATTTTAAAAAATTATATATATAAATTCCATGGGGCTAAATAATTTATAAATTTATGCAAAACCAAAATAAATCCCCTAATATTATATATATATATATTCCATAGGGCTAGGTAATTTAATAATTTATGTAAAAATATAAATAAAATCCTAATAAATATATATATAAATTCCATAGGATTATATAATTAAAAAAATTATATAAAATCTAAATAAAATATTATATAACAATATACATATATATTCCATGGGATTCGGTAATTTAATAATCTATAAAAAATCTAAATAGAATTCCTAATAAAAATATGTATATAAATTCCATAAAATCAAAAAAAATTAAAATTTATATAAATTCTAAATAAAATTCCTAATAAAAATATATATATAAATTCCATAGGGCCGAATAATATCATAATTAATATAAAATCTAAATAAAATACCCAAAAAATATTAAATAAATATATATATAAATTCCATAGGGCCGTAACCAAGAACTTTTATAATTTATATATATATTATATACCTTAAATAAAATTTTTAATAAACATATATAAACAAATTCCATAAAATTAAAATCATTCTTAACCCATTAAATTCTAATTCTAAATCCCATACCGAATATAATATATTTAATTAAATAATTTATATATATTTATACCATATATAAACCGGTAAATTTTATAATTTATATAAATTCTAAATAAATTTATAATAAAATTATATATATAAATTTTATAGGACCAAATAATTTTAAATTATATAAAATATAAATAAAATCAATTAAAATATGTATATACTAGAGAGTACCCGGTACAAAAAAAAAGCAAATAGAGGTGAATTGCCGAAGCAGCAAATTACGGGAAAATCTCGCGGTTAAGTCAAAATCCCGTAGCACCAATATGTCAAAAAATTTGTAAATTTCGGAAATTCCGAAATCTTCAAATGTCCGTAAAAATTAAAGGTTTCATCCAAAAATTCCGGCCAATTTACCTGCTTATAACATAATTATACAATCAAAAGAAATTTAGAAATTAAATTTCCGATAATATGGACAGATAAAAAGCAGAACAGGACAGAGGCAGAAAGAAGAAAAAAATTCGAAGAAAGCAACTCAAAGAAAAGAAAAAATTAGAAAAAAAAAGATGCAGATGTATAAAAAGGTAGGAAAATTTCCAATGATTTGTAATTCCGGAGGATCGAAAAATAGGTTCGCTAAAGCGGCGAGTACGGAGCCAACTACCCAAATAAAAAATTAACAATTATATGCCGTTAGGGTCTAAAGCACATTTCCAAATCAAAATATATAAAACACACCATTTTCGGATCACTTTTAAAAATTAAAATATCGAAAAAGTACACGTCGTTATAGCACGAAGTACATTTCCAAGTTAAAATATATAAAATTACTCAGTGTCGGACGACTTTTAGAAATTAAAATCTCGAAAAAATACATACCGTTATAATACGAAGCGCATTTAGAAATCAACATATATAAAATACCCCTCATTTACACCACTTTTATAGGTCAAAATATCGAAAAAATACATGCCGTTGTCGCGCGAAGCACATTTCAAAGTCAAAATATTAAAACCACCAAGGTTCGGACCACTTTTGGAGGTTCAAATATCATTTCGCTTCACTTCACTACAATGTACTATATCATACTACACTACACTCCACTACGCACCATTACACCATACTACACTCCACAACATTACAACTATAACTACACTCCACTACACTCCACTACACTCCACTACACTCCACTACACTCCACTACACTCCACTACACTCCACTACACTACACTACATTACACTACACTACACTGCACTACCTTCAACTACACTTCACTATATTGCACTACACTACACTCCGCTACATTACAACTACAACTACACTCCACTACACTCCACTACACACTACATTACACTACACTCCACTACACTACATTACAATACACTACACTCCACAACACTACAACTACAACTACACAACTACACTCCACTACTCTCCACTACACTCCACTACACTAAATTACACTACACTACACTACAATACACTACACTCAACTACACTACACTACTTTACACTACACTACACTACCTTCCACTACACTTCACTACATTACACTACACTTCAGTACACTCCACTACACTACAACTACAGCTACAACTACAGAACTACACTCCAC
>Ga0126342_10012112_pt1 | contig 15403 bp, 17 predicted proteins | sample Cyp1metagenome_FD_92528 | JGI IMG/M metagenome (GOLD analysis project Ga0126342, IMG submission 92528) | Coral microbial communities from Lord Howe Island, Old Settlement Bay, Australia - Cyphastrea 1 metagenome | ecosystem: Host-associated > Invertebrates > Cnidaria > Coral ...
CGCTCGTTTACTCTTGCTTCTGCATTCTTGCTTCTAACTTCTTGTTTCGTGCTTCTTTCGCTTGCTACGTTCGCTGAGACTGCCTCTCCTTTCTCGCTTCCTTTTTTGGGCTTCTTACTCTGCGCCTGGCTTCCCTTTCTGTCCCCCCCTCGCTTGCCCCTCACTTGCACTGCACAACACTTGTTGCTTGTAATCTCTTCTCTGACGCGCTCCCCCTGCTGTCGGCAGGGGTCGGCGGATTACCACAGTCTCGCGCACTTTTTGGCAACGGCGCCCGGGCGAACATGGCCCCACATCCGAAGCTGCACCAGTCTGACAGATCTGTCCGGTTGCTTCCACGCCTAAACTATCACGCCTCGGCATCTTCGGTGCCGGCGGATTTATCACCGTCCTGAATCCAAGAATAATACAGCGTGGAAAGAAAAGTCATTCTCAAGCACATCATCGCAAGCATCATCGAATCAGAACTATGAACCCAGAGTCTGGCTTGACATGCTGGAATTAGCCTGCTTCGGCGGCATTGAAGGCAGAGCTGCTTGCCACACCTTTTGGACAGCCCTGGACCTGGCTCGTCACCTCGAAAGCACATGAAAGCACCCAATAAGACGTTGGTTAGTCGGAAATCAGGATGACGGAGCAGTGGGGGCCAGTATCAGTCTGAGGCTACTCACTGAGTTGTCCTGCTCGCCCAAGATGCCGTTCTGACCTTGAAAAGTGTTCAGCTGCTGTGAGTAGTCTAAGAAAGTCCAACAGTCCAATACCAGGTGAAGAACACACTTTGGTTGTGAATATCATGGTTTGAGGCTTTCTCTCTCTGGCCGTTTGCTGGAGCTTGATCCGGCCTCAGATGAACGCGATGTTTTTTTTTGAGTTTGGCCTTGTTTTTTTCCGTTGAATCAACGCTGCATCTTCACTGCATCTGTTCTCCATCCAAGGCGCTTGTCTTAGCCAATTCGGTGACTTCCGACACAGTTGGGGTTGTTCTCTTTGCTATTCGAGTGGCGGCACGCAGAGACCTCGGTCCCACAGTGTCTTTGTGAGCGGTACCATCTTGCATGGCAGTGTGTAGTAATTACAAGCAAGAAGAATTGATGGCTTTACAAGTGTGTGTGTGTGTGGATGCGAAAAAAACAACAACTTCACAGTTGAGCACATCTGCATACTGCAGCAGCTGCAGCGCTCTTCTTTTCTCCTGAGGTGTTGAGTCTGCAACGTCTTTGCTGCTGCGAGCCCACAGTGGTGGCATCAAGGTGGAGTTTTTATTTTTTTAAATATCAATTTGCCCTTGAGGCTACGAAAATTGATCTAGTATATAGCCCTGAGAATGTTGAGATGGATGCAAGATGATAGAAGACTAAGTTACCCGTTACCCCTTGTCCAACCTCAAATTCATCACTAAACCAGGGAATTTGTCGAGCTTCCATGCAATAATTAGCAGTATGCAATGGGCTTCCAATTTCGCTCATCATGTCGACGTGGGACTTGTCAGTCCTCGCCCTTGCTGGCGGCATCTTTGAACATGAGCGAGTGCTGCACTTGGGACACAGGGAATCATAGCACTCAAGTTTTTTTTGATAGCAAACAGTAATTTTGCACGAGAATAACTATGTAATATGATGTAATGTATGACTTAGTTTGACAGGAAGTCACGCTGGAACTTCAACCGATGTAGGTACAACATGGTACAACTACTTTTAGTGAACATGAATGAAAGCTTTGTACCCAAGAGCCACATGAGGAATGTCTTGGCAGAGCTGCGAGCTGGCAAGCAGTACTTGCGTCTTGAAACTCAGCATTCTCTTTTTGACGTCTCTCTCCATTTTGTATCGTGTCTTGGTGATTTCCTGTGTCTCTGTCATTTTTTCGCATTGCTGGGACAGGGATGAGCTCGCACAATCCTCTTGTGACTGCACTTGCAGCCGGGTTCGAAACGCTCAGCTTCACTTGTGGGTAAGTACTCCAAATCCTAGCCGTAGGCATGGCGTCAGAACTTGTTGGCAAGGCCGCGCCAGATTTCGAGATTGAGTTGGAGGATGGAAGCAAAAAGAAGCTTTCGGCATTCCTGGCGGAAGGAAAGCCTGTTGTCATTGACTTCTACGCAAATTTCTGACCTGCCTGCGGACCTGCTGCTTCTGAGATGGACAAGCTGGCAAACGATCACGAAAATATTACATTTATCCAGGTCAATTTGAAGGGTGTTGCCGATGGAAAAGCCTACAAGTCAGACAAAGGACTATCAAGTCCAAAGCTTATCCATGCGGCTGGCCGACCGCCTAATGAGTACGGCCTCAAGTACATTCCCCACAAGACGATCATCGGAAAAGACGGAGTTGTCATCAAGAACTTTGAAGGAGTGAATTTGCCAGCAGATGTGAAGTCTCTCTAGAAGAGTTCCGGATCCAGCGTTTTGGTGAGTGGCGAAGATATGTTAGCTTCCGACATCATTCGAAGCGAATGATGAACTTTTTGCACAGCCAAGAAGTTTCTGACAGCTTTGAAGTCGTGCATAGCTGCGTAGCTGTCACTTCCAATTAGGGCACTGTCAAACTTGACAGGAGCCTGTAGAAAACAAGTTACTGAAAGCGTTGAAAGTAGTAACAGTTTCAACAGGGAGGCACTTGCAACTACTTTTGATTGCTCTGGATTTTCAGGATAGCTCACACAAGGTCTACGATTCATCTTGAGATGCTGGACATTTTTGCTCTAAAGGAAGATCACCGGCCAGAGTAGCCAGAAGACCAGACAAGAAAAACAACATAAAGCATGTCAGCTTCAAGAAGGTTCGCAAAGCTTCTTTTCCTTAAACTGTTGAAAGCCTTCCTGTTCTCCAAGTCATGACTGGATCCAATGGCGCGCTCAGCGCCGGTTTGGGCCGTGCGTGCGAAGCTTCTTGCGAAGCTGCAGCCATTTGTACCTCACGGACCTTCAGCCTAGCTCCCAGTGACAAGATCGATTCAATTTGCATATCGAGTTAGCATGATGTTTCTTTCTTGGGAGATCAACTGGGATAGCGCAACTGGGGTTTGGGCAATTTCTGCTTTGAAGGTCTCAACTTTCAATCTTTATAAGTATAAGTAGGTGGCTTGTTTGAGTCTCTCAGGGTGGTTACGTTGTGCCCACACGCATTCAGGCTGGCAAGGCTCCTTCTAAACTGTTGCCGGAGGCACCAGCTTGGGACTGTGGGGAACTTCCCTCAAGCCAATCCAAACATGTTCTGTGAAGCTTTGCCACTGGAAACCATTTGAAACAGCAACCTCGGTCAGTATTCCTTTGGCTGGCAACTTCCAGCGACAGATCTACCACCATGCCCGTGGGCTTTCACCATCAGAACTTCGCCTGGTGCTGTGCGCATATTCTGGGCATTCGAACCCCAGGCGGGAAACTTGCTGTGTGCGAAGGTGATCAACAAACAGGAACCATCAAGAACCCCAAGAAAAATCTGATTGATTCTAATTGCGTTCACTTGCTACAATGTAGTGTCTGAGGCATGTGACCAACACCACTGCCTCTCAGTCGCGTTTGTGAATGGCTCGCAATCGCAATTTCCACTGGACTTCTTTGCTGGCCAGTGCTGCTTTCCTGAGGATAGCTCAATATCTCTGCAGCAGATCCAGGTCCCTCGCCTCAAGAAAGTGTCCCCACCTTTTATATAGAAGGTCTAGAGATGTCTAGAGCTTGTCATAGATTTGCAGCCATGTGGTTGTCATCCAGAGAGGGACAAGAAACAAAGCATTTGCTTCTGCACCAGCCCAGAAATTGGTTATCTGCACTATGACTGCCGAGACTTTTGCAGACAGCGTACAGTATAATTTCTTATTTTGCGCATTTTCAGTTTCCCAGGTTTTGTAATATCCTTTTGGATGTATTTCTCCACTACAAACTGCGTGGTGCGGCAGCCGTACACTGCCATAGCATTTGCAGGACTTCATCAAACAAGCTTAAAGAGATCAATGAAAGCCTCTCAGCGCAAAGGGCCCCCGAAACAATTGGAACAACAACAACGGCGTAGGCCCATGTTCTTGGCTGTCATGGCTGTTATGGCTCTAGCATTTTTTAGAACACGCTGCCATAAATATCATCAACGGAATCAACCATCTACAGTGGCACCTCACCCCACTGGGGCTATCCTCAAGGTGCATCAAGGGTCAACTGTCAACTGGCAGCGTGCCCTGCATAGCATCCCCTTTCTGTTTGGTGCTGAAACCTTCAAAGTAAAATAATATAGATAATGGTATCTTCACACACACCCTGGCGGGGCGTCAGCTACAAAATATTGAAATATTACAGGGTAAGACAACATGGACGGCATCAGCGGATTTTGCACCTTGCGAGTGCAGTCGACCAACTTGGGCGACAATCAGGGAAAGGGAAAGAAACATGTGTCAAGAATCTGCTTCGGTTCTTGTTCTCTTAAGTGCAACCAGTCAGAAGATACGATCGGCACAAGGATCTCCAAGAAGATCTCCATGGCATGGCATTTTTCTTTGTTTTCTTTGAGCTTTGGTTTATTTTTGTTCGGTCTAAGGATCTCCTGGTGCAACTCCTTGTGGGAGGCTCTCGCCTGGGCACAGCATCGCAACTCTTGGAATCTGCAGAGGCAGAGCCGGCAGAGCTATTTTGACTGCGCCTTTCTCGCCTGGCTCCGTCGGACCTATCTCGGACCTATCTCGGACCTATCTCGGACCTATCTCGGACCTATGTCGGACCTATGCAGACGTACTTCTCCTTAATATGTCCATATAAGCACTGCAGCTTTCATCCAGTCCGGGAGTTAAAAAGACAAGAAGTTTTTGTGCTTTGCTGTTCCATAAGACTTGTCTTAGCAGTTCAGGTCACCGTGTTAGAATAGCTTTTACACATAGGCATCATACAGTAATTTACGTTGGGTTGTGTCCAAGCTCTATATTTCCCTATTCCTCTCCCAGTCTTCCTGGAGTTGTGTGTGTGTGTGTTGAGCCTACTTGTTATAAGGTACAGTAGATTTACTTGTCGTAGGATGTTTGGAGGTGCCTGGGCCGTGTTGTCAAAGTTCTAGTGCTCACATTTCACATTTCCTTCTTCAGCAGGCGTTTTTCCTGAAGTATTTGTGTATCTAGTCAGATGACACTGGTATCATGAAATGCAGGCAATTGCAAGCTTCGCCCCGTGTTCCCTTGGCTGCACGAATACAAACTCAACAGTTTATCTTCAACCTGATATAGTTTGATGTTTTTTGTTGGACTTCAAACAGTCCCGAAGCAGAATTGCTTGGTTTGCTTGGTTTGTTTGGTTCACTAATGTTCCCTAGCATCATGCACTAATTGTGCACTAGCGTCCGAGCAATGAGCGATGCGCAGAATTGACCAGGTCATTGCCGCCCAGCTGTAGAGAAGCGGCCTCAGATGATCTCGCCGGTGGACACATTGTGGACACATCCAAGATAGATATAGAAAGATCAAGTAAAATTTGCGGAGGAGCTGTGGTATTTTTTTTTTGGTGACTGTAGCACTGTTGTGAAAACCCACCATGGCCTCCGGATGGCTTTTATATATTCCAATGTTTCATAATGTTTCCCTGCCAGCCTGGCAAGGTTCTGGCCTGCCTTTGCAGAACGGGTCTCGCGGCTGGTGGCTTCCCAGAGTTTGGATGGTCCTACCATGGCCCGTGCAAGGACCCAAGGACCTGAGTCACACTGAGCAAATGCAGTCGAGGACACAGATTCGCAGATGCAGTACAGTAGTGTGAATAGTGTGAGGCTATGTCGGCTATGATCATACTATGAGACTCTCAGCAGGATGTTTACTGCAGAACAATGAATCCAAAAATTCGCCGAGGTGTTCGCAGCTTGTTCCCAGTGGAAACAGAAGTGTCATGAAGACGTGAACTGGGGCCACATGATCAGAGACTTGGTAGACCTTCTCAAACTGTGGAATATTGATGAATATTGGAAGTTCCAGAGTAGTTTTGCCAATGTACTTGATGGCACCCCCAGCTGTTAATCCTCTATCCATTTTTGGTCCAAGTTCACTCCCGCTTTCCTTCACTTTTTCTGCCTTCTTGTTTGTGTCCTTTTTGTTTTTTTGCACATGTGAGATGAATGGAGATGATCTGAGATGATCCATTTTGTTGTTTTGTGTTTTGTGTTGAGTGCACTATTGTGTATATACAATATATTATATATATTATATTATAATATATAATATTAACATATATATATAATATTAATATTATGTATATATATATATATCAGTATATTTATATACATATGTATATATATATATTATATATATTATACACATATCAGCATAGATGTTTTACATACAATGCTTTTATGGAGCTGTTACAAATCTAAGGAACAGTTGGAGGGCACCTTGCCGAGCCCCAGCAGTTGGATGCACTTCAATTGCCAGAGGCAGCTTGGTAGGTACAAAGGAGAGATACAAAGGAGATAACAAGAATATACAAAAGAACATACAAAAGAATATACAAAAGAACAATATGCAACAATCGATAGTCACCAGGTTGTGGCAACGCTGGTAGTGCTGGATGAGTTGCAAGGGCAACTGCTCAGATGGAGCTGTCCGTGCTCTGAGAGACATGTCACAGTGTCACACAGATAGACTTCTGATAGACTCAGATTAATATCGATTTATCGATTAATCGATTCATATTCTTTGGTGGAGCCTTCGGAGCCTTCGCGTGACACTCCGGAGCCCTTTCAGAATCCTTTCGGCAAAGGTAGTGGCTTTGGCAAGAGATGCTGCTCACCTTGGAGAACCTCAAGTTAGGCCGGAGAATGCCAGAGAATCCGCTACTCTCGAAACTGTTACTATATCATACTATATCTGTATGCATTTGTCACATTTTTGTTACCATCACTTGTTGCCTTCGGCTTTGTGAAGAATTACTGACATCACAAAACAATTTCCAGTAGAGAGATGAAAAATAGATAAAGCCAGTTCAAGAGTCATGGCAGTCATGGCAGTCATGGCCCTCTTCCTGTACAAGGCTTGCTGCAGCTATTGGCCATCGCGTCGGCGGTCCTGGTCTATCCTCGAAGCTAAAGGACCATTGAATCGCATGACGCGTCGCATGACGCGTCGCATGACGCTCGAATTTCCCATGTGTTTCTGCAGTTTCAGATGACATTTTTGGTATTTTGGAGTCAGATTCACAAGCCCAGGCGCTTCAAACCAAAATGTGAAATTAAACCTACAATTTCCCAAACTCACGGAGACTCTCGTGTCTTATTCATTTCCATGAAAACTCCTGTGCGTGCCCTTGGGGGTGTGGGTGGTTTCGTGCTTACGCATGAATGGCTGTGCAGGCTGTGCATTCTTGCATTCACATGCATGCCTTCATTGCGTGTGCAGGTGCCGACACACAAATGGGCGTGTGTCTTTTGGTTACTGGGCAGCTCTCTCTCTCTCTCTCTCTCTCTCGCTCAGTTTACTTGTTTGGATGGTTATTTTTGTCCTTTCTGCAGGGGGACCCAAAAAAGTTCATCTCTTGGTTCACTCTTTTATTTAACCACAATGACAATGACGACCTACCCATGACAAGGACTCGCGTGCCTCAGACGACCTTACTTCCTGTTTAGGGAGCACTGGCATCTCAATCCAGTTCCCGAAGTTTCTATATTATAGTATTTATAATACGCATATACAATATTATATTCATATTTTTAGATTCAGATTCCGTTTGTCCTTCAGTCATATTTAGCCATAAACTTGCTGCTCCCTTACCCCGAGATCGGAAAGAGGGCCCATGCAATGACGACAACCTTGTCAAAATATTATCAGGTCCGACAATGTTGGACATATTGTGATTATGACTGAGACGGGCAAGTTTCTTGGAAACCTGTACATTTAAAGGTCTGTAAAGGAAGATAATATTGTAATATATTGTATATGTATATATATACACAGTAGATATATCGCCTAAAATAGATTCTGTTTTCCTCGTCTCCGTTTGAAATAAGAAGTGCTTCCTTTGAGGATCTGGGGAAAAGCAAGGTACCACCGAGTACCACCTGTCTTGTTTGGCCTTTTGCCTTTTTCTCACAGAACTTTGTTGGTCAGTTGAACTTGTTACGTTTTTGTCTACATGGCCATTTCAAATCTCTCGAGAATGCTGTGCCCAAAACTCCCTCCAAAGTGGTGTAGTGTCCTAAGCTGTGCTGAAGGAGAGAGCCAGCGACCTTTCTTCACAGGATGTAATCGACCTCATTGGTGCAGTTGGCCGCTTGGGTGGTAAACTGCACATGATGACACGAGCTTTGGCTGACCTCTTGGAACCCAGTGCCTCAGCAGGAAACTAAGACACATATGTCACACAAGCATGGTTGTAAGATGTTGTAAGATGTTGTAAACAACATGCTTGTTGCTTGTCGGGCTTTTGTGGTTTGATCTTGGGCTGATGCTGAACCAAGACACAGAATCAGGAGCATCATCGCTTCCAAACAAGTCGTTGGTCCAACTTTGCTCTCACCTTGGTGGACTGAACATGTTTCCGCAACGCCTGGTTGCTGCAATGGACGTGGTGCTGTCTCAGCGGATGCAAGCCCTTCAGTTTCGAGCTTATGCCAGCTGCTTCATGTTCTCAGGAACACATGCCAGTGCTCTGATGGCAAAACCAGGGACAAAATGACGCAAACAGACAGACACAAGAGAAAACTGACAGGTAGTTGACCGGTTTGGATTTCAAAGATTAGACTCTGAGCCTTTGAGCCAATGGGTCTGTCCGCCAGCTCCGTCAACAATTGCAAAATCACATTTCTGTGGCTTCTTGCGCAAAAATTGCAACGTATTCTCAGATTTACTCAATATCCGAGACTCAGCATTCTGAGCTTAACGATCTTCAACATTCCCAAGCCCAAGCACTAGCAACGCTAGGGTACAAAGGACTAGACAATTCAATAGACTTATGCACTTTCCTGAGCATTCTCCTGACTGTCAATCACTACTACGGACCGCAGATTGCATTCGCATAAGAACCATTCTCTCACAATCCTGTAATTGTCACTTTGAGTCTCATTGTGCCCACTTCACTTCTCTCGTGCTCAAGCCCTCAGAGGTTCTCATTGATGGAGCGCTTGAAGCTTTTGCAAGCATTTGGACGACTCCGTTGGCGTTCACCCTCTGTCCTATCCCCTTGGCTTGAGAAGCTTGTACAGAAAGCTGCACAACGTTGCAATATCCGAAGTAGGGAAGGTTGGAATGCAGTCCCACAATTGCACAGAAGTCCGTTGGGGAGCGTTCTTATGGTCCAGCATTGTCGCTGATTAGATGCAAAGACGCTTTAGCTCTCACTTGAGGAGTTTGCCCCATGACTCGGAGCTTGATGGCATCAACGTAGCTGCTTTGGGAGGAATCCTGTATGAGTAGCTTGACAGCACCGGGAGCAGATGTAGCAAGTGTTGTTTGTGAGGTTCCGGGAATTCATGGGGAAGACAACCCACGGCGTTGGTCGCAGGCTGTACAGGCTGGATGTGTGGGATGAAGACGTGGCTGTCGCAGTCTGTTCGAGGCAGGGTGAAAACATTTGAGGGCATTTGAGTCCCATTGTATGATTGGGAAGTCCCCCAATGGACAGTTGAGCTTGGGAGTGCGGCTGCCAGCTCAATTGTTTTGGAATGCCTAGTGGAATGCCTAGTTAAAACTGACTGGAACAGTGAATTATTTGCTTAGGCTGCGCACTATGCTGCTTCCGACAGCTTCCAACACTGAGGCATCTCAAGTGGCATCTAGGCATCTTTACGTCACATTATCAAAACGCACCAACTCTGCTGGGACAAGATGCAGGGGGAGACTCTTATGATCTTTTTTGGGAATTGAGGACCAACTTTGATGAAATGGCCGAGGTCCCTCTTCCATGCAAAACCGCAGCCAATGTATTGCTAGCACTGAGTGGCTTGCTCAAGAAATAGCAAGTGGTTGGGGACTACTTGTCCTTTTATCAAAACCCTTGAAGACATTTGAGGACAATGTATTCTTTCCAAGGCTATTTTGCACTCCCGGAGAAGGAGCTTCAGCAACGACTCTTACAGGCCAGACAGCTGAATGGCAGTCACAGCAGTCATTTGAACGTGTTTCTTCCTTTTGCGACAGACGCACAGATGATGTGATATGATGTGATACTAGATATATTAGCGGGGTGGCAAGTCTGCTGCGTCAAAATGAGGGTCGCTGAACTGAACGAGACGGTTTTTCTTAGTCTCTACCTCTCTCTCGCTATCATTCTATCTATTCGAATCCAGGAGCTTCTCCGATCCAAGAGGATACCTCAGGAGGCACTTTATCAGCTGAAGACATTCGAGATGGCAATACGCCTTGCGCTTATGCCAGACTCATTGTGCTGATCATGGACTTGAAACTTCAAATCATGGTGAGTGGTTCACTGAACAGCTGTCGTTTCCCTCCAAAGTTTGAAGGGCCTGAAGCAGTTTTGACAGCACTTTCTGATTGAGTATAGATAGTTACATAGCAATTTACAGAAGTTGAGGTCAAGCGAGTGAAACCAGTGAGTGAAACCAGCTAAGCCCAGCTAAGCCCAGCTAAGCGGCTAAACTCTGAATGACATGTCTGTGACACGGTCATGACACGGTCGTGACACGATCGTGACACAGTGAGGTCTCGGCCATGCGGCGGTGACTCTGCAAGACCTTGGTGGCCTTGCTGCGCGATGGCTCTTCAGCATCAGGAGTGCTACGGGAGTACCCGAGTCCCGAGTCGAATCTGCTTTTGCAGATGAGGTCTCCCAGGTAGCCAGAAACATCTCCTGGCATCATCAAGCGGAAGTGGAAGTTGGGCCGCCACTTGCTTCAAGACAAGAGGCTCTTGGTTGATCTGATAAATTAAATCAATGCAGCGGATCCGTGCACTAAAGAAAACCTGCATGTTTGCAAGGTATTTGCTAGACTTCGCGGCAGTAAGCAGAAGTGAAGTTGAAGAGGACCGGCAAAGCAATACTCCGGAAAGGACTCTTAGTCGTTTTTATTTTACTTTTTTCGAGGGCAGTTCAAAATGATGTTAGTCATTGTTCTCGTCATGTATGGGATTCCAACAAATCGTGCTAACACCGTTGGGACTGATTAACTGGAGTAGGGCATACTATGGCAACGTTCTCGGAGAGTGCCCCATTTGGGATCACTGCCACACTTATTCAGATTCAGCAAGCACGCAAATGTATGCAAACGTGAAAGCAGAGGCATTTCAGTGTTGTTATTTGCATTTGGCAGCGCACAGGATCACAAACAACACACGGACACACGGCGCCAAATTTCAGACCTAAACCGATAGAGACAGCCGGCCACCAGCCTACCTAGGGCTCTCCATTGCACATCCGCGCCAAATTCTAGGTGCTTGTGAATGAACGGCTGTCCCCAAGCAGCAAAAAGGTGCCAAAGCAACTCTACTGGCTGCAACGCGCACTTTTTCTTGGTTGCCACAAAAAAGCATTTTTCTAAGCGAAAAGTCAAAAAACAGCCCAGCGCTGCGGGAATATTTAAGTAAACTGCTAGGTTCTAAACTAAAGTCTGACCAAACTACCGGTTGAAAAGTTGACCCCCTTTTTAGACAAGGTAATTTTCATTGATTTTCAAAGGTTTTTGGATTCTGCCCCCCAGAAAGTGGGTTCGTGACGCTCCGGGGAGACATCGGAGCAGACTAAGTAGCACGTCATTGGAACTACAAAGTGATGAGTTCAGAAAGTTGGTTCGCAAGCTCGCCGAAGCTCCAAATTAAGCATAGAGTATACAGTATATATATATATATTATATATATATATATATATATATATCTGGTACGATGTGTGTAAACCTGGTCTCAAAGATGCCTCACACCTGTGCAAGCTTCACACTGCGGTGGCGGAAGGGTCTCTCGCAAGGGTTTGTACACCAATTTCCGTTTGATTTAGAAGCAGGTTTGGTGTGTTGTGTGTGGGCGAACCCGGGGGACGGAACTTGGCAATGTGCTTTTTGTGCTTTTCTGGCAGGAACCTCAGGGATGGGATGATTCGAAACCTGGGCGATCGCTTGCGCGATTCTGTGTTGCTGTGGAGGCGGGGCTTTGGATCGAAAGATCAGAGAAAGCGCATCAAGTGCTGAAGAAATATGAAAAGAAATGAAGGGACCTAGGAGAAATAAAGAGAAATTCATAGAAATGAAGACAAATGAAGGTTTGCCAGTAGGGAGCATGGACCATGTGCTTCCTTGGATTTTGTGCTTCAGCTTCCTACCTGAGAACAGGCTGATGGCCCAAGTCACTTCTACAGGACTGGGACACTGGAAGACTTGATGAGAGATAGAATCAAATCAAGCCACAGATAGATCTCTCTGCATGTGGGACTACACTCAAGGCCTCATGGAGCTCCTTGGCATTGGACATCCACTTCCAAGCTGCGCCACCGCTTGCTATCAGCTATGAGACTCCCGGTTTTTGCGATACGATCCAACGGCTTCCTTGCGCTGTTCATGCGCTTTTTTTAGATCCGTTTCGCTTCCTTGCAGATTCCATGAGGAATCCGTGTGGCCCACGTTCCATTCTACGATTGGTTGCAGCTGGAAGGACACCACCAGCATCATATGGGACCACCACTCACCATTCCATGACCATCTTTGGAAAGCGACAGATTCTCGAAATTTCCTTCCTTTCTTATTCTTTTGTTTTTCTGCCCATGTGGTTCGACACTTACTTTGACGATTTTGGCGTCCAGATTCCGGTGATGATCAGGACTAGCTCAGAAAGAAGCCTACCTTACGGAGCTTCTACTGAAAGCTCACAGCACTGAGTTTGCGTCCCTCAGCATTGATAAAGAAACAGGAGGCCTGCAGACACCAGACCCAAGTCGTTGAATTGCATACGCTTCATTTTTGCACGGATTTGTGACAGAAGTACTTTGAGCATTTCTCATTTGTTGGCCACGCAGGATTTGCTACCAGTTCTGTGCCTGCTGCCATGCTATTTGGACGCACTGCTTTTGATATTTTTTCCAGAGCTTATGGAGGTCAACTCAGATTGATGTGATTAAAAGATTCTAAAAGTGATCTACAGTGACTAAGGAAAGGCAGCTTCATTCAAAGACGAATATTGGCAAGATCGCAAACGTCCGAGAAAATTGTCAGTTCTGCAAGAGCACCTTGAGCAACGACCTCTTTGTGGTTTCCCTGGCACTGGACGGTCTTGTGAAATGGAAAGAACAGCTTGCGAGATCAGATGCGATCAGCACAAGATGGAGATCCTCGAGTCCACAAAGTGCTCACAACGCGTTTGCGCAGAACACATTGGTGGATTCTGAAAGCATGGGGACCATCTGTCGAGAAAATCATGCAATACGTCCTGCAAGGACTTCGCGACTCCAAATGGTAAAACGTGACATGAAGTCACCAAGAGTTCGTATCAACCAGGTAGCATTGAAGAAGTGACAGCTCTAAGGCTGGAACTTTCGAACTGTTTATATAAGATATGCGTACAATGTGAGGCAAACCATGAAGCTTGCACCGAGGATCCCAAATTGGTCCGAAACATCCTGCTTATCTCGAATGCTGAAAAACTGTTTGCAACATTTTGCACCATTCGAGTTGTGCTCTGTGCCCTTCACGTTTTGCTCCCGCTTTGTGGATAAGGCCGACTGTTCTCCGAAGCCTTTCAGTGGATTGACACCTGGCTGGATGAACTCAAGGTGTGGACAGCCTGGCTGTGCTTTTGAAATTGTTTGCCTGTCCAATAACGGGCCTCAGAAACTGAGTCGGTGTGCCATTTGTCGCGTCCATTGAAAGCTTCGCTTTTGCAGGACCTGATAAAGAAAGAGGCTGGTGCTCAGGTCACAGCCTCAGGTCGACCAGGTCGACCAGGTCGACCAGGTCGACACCGCACTGTTTCACAGACGTTTCAGCATCAACAGCAACAACAGTTCGGCAACTCTTCCTCTTCCTTCGCACTTCGTTCAATTCAACTCAATTCAACTCAATTCAACCCAATTCAACTCTACAAAGCTGACAAGGCTGTTCCAAATTGTTCCAAGAAGTTTCCAGTGAATTCAGAGGATCTCACAAACCGAGGAATCAGGACGACCTGAAGCCCAACGTGCCCGCGAGGCACAACAGCTTTGGAATCACGTTGAAACAAATTTGAAACACATATCATATTATAAATTCTAAATTAAATTATAAATTATATAGATCATATAAATCCAGTAACATGCAAAGACTGGGGACAGCTCTTGCAGCATGATTGTGCATCATCTTGCTTCAGCTTGCATCGAGTTTCTCCTAAGGCAGAGACAAAGCAAAAGAGGGTGGACGAGCATATGCGATGTGCCTGTAATCTTCATGCCCACTCCATCCTCATGTGAACACCTCAAGACACCGCTTATTTTTTTTTCAGGGCGAAGACCCTACACACACAACAACAGTGTCCTAGAGCATTGGCATTGGAATGAAACATACAGTGGTTTTGAGCTTGTGCAATGATGCTTCTTGACCTTAGCTTGGCACAAACACCTTTGAATCTCTCTTTGAGAGCAAACCAGGCTGAGAAACGTTGATTTAGAAGAAGATGGTGGTTTTCTCAGAGCTCTTTTGAATTGCAGTCTACAGACTTAGGATCGAATTCCTGGATATCCCTCAACTTAATCGCGCCTACAGTCTCCATGGTTTCGACCAGAAAGCATTTCGTGCTTTTCTGCATGGGTATTTTTCCTTTCGCATGCAAAATTCCTGCGTTTCAGAAGCTTGGGGGTCAAGGTCCCTCCACTGTATGCAAGTTGCTGTCATCATTCGCGTTCCTTTCGATGCCACACAGCTGCAAGAAGACCGATCGTGAAAGTGATACTGAGAATAGGGAAGAATAGGCCTTAAAGGACCATGATCTCAGACGTACAGATCATTCCCGTGGTTCTTCAAACTTGCGACACCTTGCCAAGGCATCACACCTTCAACTTGCAGGAGGGCCTTGACATACCAGAGCCAAATGCTGAGACGTATCCAGTCTATGTCCCTATGGATGTCGCCATGGATGCCCCCATGGATGCCCCCATGGATGTCCTGATGGGTGTCCTGATGGATGTCCCTCGTATGGTCTCTGTTTCTCCGGATTTTTTCATGAAGTCTCAATGCGTTTTTGCTGTCAGAAACCTCTGGCACATTCTGCCACCGTATTTGTCATGTGCTTGCACATTTATTCGCTTTTGTTCGAGCAGTGTGCCTGCTACGCAGGCTGCCGTCAGGACAACAATGAAGAGTCAGAAGTCCCCAAAGCACAGCTATCTATACCAGTAGTACCGCACAAGGCGGTGGCGGAAGTTTCAAAAATAGGAAACCTATAGGAGAGATTGGTTGTTGTGAATCACGGATGGCAGAGCAAATCCACTGATGGACCGAAAGGTGGTTGGAGCTGTGTTTTTTGGAGTGGCTGCAATGGTTGCA
>Ga0126342_10012113_pt1 | contig 15402 bp, 20 predicted proteins | sample Cyp1metagenome_FD_92528 | JGI IMG/M metagenome (GOLD analysis project Ga0126342, IMG submission 92528) | Coral microbial communities from Lord Howe Island, Old Settlement Bay, Australia - Cyphastrea 1 metagenome | ecosystem: Host-associated > Invertebrates > Cnidaria > Coral ...
CATTCTATCTGGCATTCTATCTGGCATATCTTCTGGCATTCTATCTGGCATATCTTCTGGCATATTATCTACTCAAATCTTCTGGCATTCTATCTGGCAAACATTCTGGCACTTTATCTGGCACATCTTCTGGCATTCTATCTGACATTTTATCTGGCATTCTATCTGGCATACCTTCTGGCATTCTATCTGGCATACCTTCTGGCATTCTATCTGGCATATCTTCTAACATTCTATCTGGCATATCTCCTGACACTCTATGGCATTTTATCTGGCATATCTTCTCGCATTCTATCTGACATTCTATCTGGCATATCTTCTGGCATTCTATCTGGCTTTTGAGGTCCCGCGGTGCACACTGAGCTCGGAAGGCCCCAGGTTGAGGTCCAGCGGTGCGCACTGAGCTCGGCAGGTCCCAGGTTGAAGTCCAGCGGTGCGCGCTGAGCTAGGAAGGTCCCAGGTTGAGGTCCAGCAGTGCGCACTGAGCTCCGGAGTTGGCGAAGAGCTTGGCCGTGGAAGTGGAGGCAGAGGTGGTAGAAGAGGAGGAGGACGCGGAGGAGGAGAAGGAGGAGAAGGAGGAGGAGGAGAAGGAGGAGAAGGAGGAGAAGGAGGAGGAGGAGAAGAACAACTCTGATAAAATCTAATCTAACAACCCTCACCTGGCAGGTGGGGAATGAGAGAAATTCTGAATCAATGGAAGAAAACGAGCACATGCAGAACACCGAAACACAACCCAAACCAAGCCGGGCCTGTTCGAAGCTTGCTGTATCCCCATACCCTCGAACCAACTTCATTTGCCACAACAGATTGAAAGCGTTCGGCTTTCGCCGAACGCTGACGCTCTGAAGCGTCAGCCCTGCACGATGGGATCTGACAGTATCGGGTTCACAGTATCAAAAAAATCCAAGACCAGCCAGAAAGTATCAAAGTGGCCTCGGTTCTGGGCAACAAGCCCAGGAACTCCGTCGGCCGTGACATCCACTGTCTGAACCGCGCCGTGGATCATGGAAAAAGACCTGAGAACAATCACAGGAGGTAAAAACTTGAGACATCATTTGAAACAGTGAGTGAGCTGGGAAACCTTTTGCAACCATCACAGGATTATCTAGGATTACTTGAAAAAGCTAGCTCTGAGAGCCAGTCTCCTTCACCTCTGCCGGCATGGCCTGCACCATCATGCACTGAAAGACAAAAACAGCAGCAGGTCAGAAAAATCCAGATTAGCAGTCGCCTCATACAGCTCCTTCATTCCAAAAGCCGCCAGCATGACCAGCACCGCGCAAAATGAACGCGACCAGCCTTTCACACACAGCAAGCTGATGGGATCCAAGAGGCTTGAATCTGAGCACACATCGCTCGCCGGAATGACTGGGCGGCGGTCATAGACCCGGGGCGGCAGAAGACACACAGTGAGTTTCTCTGTCGCCCCTTGGTTGGGATCTGTTTGAAACCTAGGCCAAACGCGCGAATTCACAAGAGTGCAAAAATAGGGAAATACAATCTCGAACTCGGTGCCGAACCCAAACCCACAGATCAGGCCAGTCAGCATACTGATCACATCCTTCAAAGTGGGCCCACACGGACAGTGCACTTTTTAAATGTAAACGAAACACCTAATGCAGCACTTGTCCAAAGGTGTGTTTTTTATCTGAGCATCTGACTGGCTCAACGTATCCCTTGAAGCCTGCCTCTGGGGCAAAAGCCAAATGCCAAGGGCGCAGCAAGACCCCCGTGCCGGCAGTTAGAAGATCGCTCCTGCGAGCATACTGCCTTAGTTGTTTCCCCCCAAAACCAGCAGTATCATCCCCTTTGGATTTGATTTAAAACTACAGTCAGAGTTTTGACAATGGGATCCAAAAATACGTTTTTCACAAGCTTCATAAGGAAAGACATGGCCGTGGGAAGGCATTCTGGGGCGATGACGCTCCATTCCGGGCTGGGAAGGCCGTGTCCGTCCATTGGAAGAAACTTTTGATTGTCTCCTGGACCGTGCTGCAACTAACAATTCCATGAGACCCCCATTGTTGGAAGACAAGCACATGACATGGGCAGGCACCTCTGTGCCAATGGTTGCCTCAACATACTTGTGCATGTTCTCGTGGGTCGATATTTTATTCGACCTTGGAATGACACAGAAAAGCCGACCTAGAGCAAGGAACATGTGAAACTCCATGAGGCCCTGACACCCAGTCTCGCAACAATTTGCAAGCGGCTTCGGCTTCAGGCAGCCTTGATTTGGTGGGTGAAAAACCATAATCCTCAATGCGGCCTTTCTTGCCCGAGCCAGGGGCACTAGAAGCTCCTTGCTCAGACTTTCTCCGTTGCGGCGGCATGTTCGTCAGAGCGCCTGTGATTTTTTTGAGCCTTTCCAAATCTCGAAAATAGAACCCAGACTCCAAATTCTGCTATTTCACAAAAATATTTAGGGTTTTGGGTTTTAGGGTTTTGGGTTTTAGGGTTTTGGGTTTTGGGTTTTAGGGTTTTGGGTTTTAGGGTTTAGGGTTTAGGGTTTTGGATTTAGGGTTTTAAGGTTTTAGGGTTTAGGGTTTAGGGTTTTAGGGTTTTAAGGTTTTAGGGTTTTGGGTTTTGGGTTTTAGGGTTTTGGGTTTTGGGTTTTAGGGTTTAGTGTTTTAGGGTTTAGGGTTTAGGGTTTTAGATTTAGGGTTTTAAGGTTTTAGGGTTTTAGGGTTTAAGGTTTTTTGGATTTAGGGTTTTAATGTTTTAGGATTTTGGGTTTTAGGGTTTTGGGTTTTAGGGTTTTGGGTTTTAGGGTTTAGGGTTTTGGATTTTGGGTTTTAGGGTTTAGTGTTTTAGGGTTTAGGGTTTTGGATTTAGGGTTTTAAGGTTTTAGGGTTTTAGGGTTTAGGGTTTTTTGGATTTAGGGTTTTAAGGTTTTAGGGTTTTGGGTTTTGGGTTTTAGGGTTTAGGGTTTTGGGTTTTAGGGTTTAGGGTTTTAAGGTTTTAGGGTTTTAGGGTTTAGGGTTTTTTGGATTTAGGGTTTTAAGGTTTTAGGGTTTTGGGTTTTGGGTTTTAGGGTTTAGGGTTTTGGGCTTTAGGGTTTAGGGTTTTAAGGTTTTAGGGTTTAGGGTTTAGGGTTTTTTGGATTTAGGGTTTTAAGGTTTTAGGGTTTAAGTTCAAGGTAATATCCACCCGCCCCTCTACAATCACAATGTGATTTCAATGGACCTTAAACCCTAAACTCGCAAATGATGACGAAGCTGGTGCAGATCACGTTAGAGTTTCGCTGAACCGTAAACTCTAAACTCACACAATGACAAATGATAGGACCGATTTTTGTGATGAATAGCACCACTATTCATCACAAAAGTTTGCACCCTTTCATGTTCCAATCTAGAATGCATCCTGCCCATCCAGACCACAATGGTATTCCACTGAACCCTAAACCCTAAACTCACACAATGGCAAATGGTTTGAGACATTTTTTGTGATGAATAACGACGCCATTCATCACAAAAAATTGCCTCCTTCGTGTTTAAACGTAGTATCCACATGCCCATCGACATGAAAATAGTGTTTCACTAAACCCTAAACCCTAAACTCACAATGACAAATGGTTTTGAACAATTTTTGTGATGAATAGCGTCGCTATTCATCACAAAACTTTGCGCTCCTTTCATGTTCCAATCTAGAACCCGTCCTGCCCATTGAGGCCACAATCGTATTGCACCGAACCCTAAACCCTAAACTGACACGATGGCAAATGGTTTGAGACAATTTTTGTGATGAATAACGACGCCATTCATCACAAAAAATTGCCTTCTTCGTGTTCCAATGTAGTATCCACATGCCCATCGAAATGAAAATAGTGTTTCACTGAACCCTAAACCCTAAACTCACACAATGACAAAAGGTTTTGAACAATTTTTGTGATGAATAGCGTCGCTATTCATCACAAAAGTTCAGTCGACAATGGTGAAACCCTGCACGCGATATCCTTACATCACAAAAAAAAGAATAGAAAAACATTCATTCATCACAGAGATAATGGGCTATATCCAAAAGCTACCTGTGATGAGCGGCGCCGCCATTCATCATGCTTTCATTCAAAAGCAAGCTCGGGATGCAAAATAGGCATGCCATTCCTAAAATAAAACAAAAAACAACTTGGAAACCGCGCTCTTGTGATGACCTACGGCGACGTTCATCACATGTAGAACGGTGCCAAACAAGCTCTCAGCTGTGATGAATCTCTTGTTTTTCCACCACTTAAATGTGATGCGCGGCTTCTAGTGGCACGACCAGAGAAACCTACCTACTCCTCAAGAATCTTGGAAAGCTTCATCTACGATGCGCAGGGCCTCAAGAAATTCAAGCCCTTGAGACCAAAGGTTGGCCACTACACGCGACTTTTCGCGCTTGCGCGTGTCGCTTGTGAAGCGAAGCAACTGATTTCTGTCCAAGACTTCACGCTGGAGCCGCACTTCATTGGGGTCCTGGGCTGGCGTCCACAGGAACACTTCCTTTTGGGAAAGATTATTTTGATGATTGGGCACTATTCTTAAATTTGAAGGAGTTGATGGCCTCTTGTGAAGGGAACCCAGCACAAATCCCTGGGCTTGCAAAGCATTGACCTGACATGCCATGTCTACATGATACGGGAAAGGAAATTGAAAGGATACTGGAAAACCCTCTCTCTGGAAACCCGGTGGTGGTGAGAAGCTAGCACGGCTTGCAGCCAAAGGCACTGGGTTCATGTGGACTGCTTCGGGCATTGCAGCCATGGCAGCAGGCCCAACATTTGGCCCCACGGCAAAACACCTGGGATTCCAAAAACAGGCGTTTTGGAGAATGAGGCAAAACAAATCAGTACATGTATTTTCTCTGTATGCCAAACTTTGTACTCGCCCATCCATGTTCGCTACCACCAGTTGCATCCTGAATCACATCAAAACCATGGCTATTGTTATCTGTTTGATAAGACCTCTATCCCTTTCAATGTGGCCAAACAATAGAAACCGTCCCCTTCAAGCACACCGGGCGCAAATCACACAATTTCCACAAGACGAAAATCTCTGCTCAATTGTGCCCTGTTTAGCTCAGCCGCACATGTGACAGATTGAAGCCTACCATGGATTCCTTTAGTTTATCTTGACGATTTGCTGACGCAAAAAAGAAGTTATGATCTTTGTGGGCGGGCATGATCTAGATATTCTTGGCGAGGCACGCTCACAAAGGCAGCAAGGGTTTTCGATCCCAGGTGCCCTTTGCCATCTTTGTCAGCTGGTCCGCTGCTGCGTGCATTAGATAAGGGCTCTCTCCTGGCATGAAAACAGCGTGACAGCATGGCATCGTAGGAAAAAATGGAAGACACCAATGGATTTGCCTAGTACAGTACAATCCAGTATGAAACGTTACCCTTTGCAGTCTAGACACTCATTTTTTCAGCATACTTCAATAACTTCTGGGGGTCTGCAGATTTGTCATCAGCGCGTCTTTTCCGATCAGGATTGAGGCCTCATGGCGCAGCATTGCGCCCCCGAAAACAGAACTGGGTCTTCTCATGGGGAAAGCACGCAAATCTTCAAAATTACTTTACTTCGAGTGATCCCCGCCATGACATTTATACGTTTTGTTACTGGCAAGTCTTCTGGCATTCTATCTGACATATCTTCTGGCATTCGATCTGGCATATCTTCTGGCAGATGCTCTGGCATATCTTCTGGCATTCCATCTGGCATTCTATCTGGCATGTCTTCTGGCATATCATCTGGCAAATCTTCTGGCATTCTACCTGGCAAACATCACTTTATCTGACATATATTCTATCTGACATATTATCTGGCGTTGCATACCTTCTGGCATTCTAACACTATCTGGCATATCTCCTGGCACTCTATCTGGCATATCTTATGGCATTTTATCTGGCATATCTTCTCGCATTCTATCTGGCATTCTATCTGACATATATTCTGGCATTCTATCTGGCTTTTGAGGTCCAGCGGTGCGCACTGAGCTGGGGAGGTATCAGGTTGAGGTCCAGCAGTGCGCACTGAGCTCCGAAGTTGGCGAAGGGCTTGGCCAAGAGTTGGCAAAGCAACAGTGGACGTGGAAGTGGAGGCAGAGGTGGCAGAAGAGGAGGAGGACGCGGAGGAGGAGAAGGAGGAGGAAGGAGGAGGAGGAAGAGAAGAACAACTCTGATAAAATCTAACAACCCTCACCTGGCAGGTGGGGAAATGCAGAGAACCTCGCAGGAAACTGACTCAGGATCGATCCAAAGGCTGAGAGCTTTCAAAAAACAGTTTCCCTGCAATATCTTTGTTCGCTGCGGCGTACCGGAAAAATCTTGGGATGTCAAGGAAGGAAATGAATTTTGGACTAGAAACCTTGAGGCGCCAAGAATGAAGTACAAGGCACCACCCGATGAGGCAAATACAAAATTGCCGGCTCGATGTACTCTTCATCGCTCATGTACTGCTTCATCCTGGCATTGGCGATGGGTTTTCAAGTTAATTTCAAACTGATATGGTTCTTTTAGGTAACAGCACGTACCAAGTAGAACAAACAACATCACGGCCAACAGTCACTGCGCAATGGTCTTTCTCATCGCAAAGATCACCAAAGAGATGGAATTTTGTAAAATGCCTAGGAGCCCACAGGCGGTCCTCAGCACAACATCGTTGTCAGACCGTGGCACCCGTCGCCGATCCCAGAATGTATGGTTAATGGCTTCCCTGCGCAGTCCTGTGGAATCGACCCCTCCCGGTCACAAACAACGAGTATGACATGATAGTCTAACTCAAAACAGAAGGTTTTAATTGCAAGATCAAATTCCTCGAGTTTGCCTGGAACATGCAAACCTGTCCATGTGTATTTTCTTGCACTTGCATTTTTGACAAAAACAGAGGCAACGCAAAACTGAAGAATAAAAACAACACAAACACACTTTAACAGCTTTCATGTCGGGTTGGTTGTTGAAAGCTGGTTGGAAGCAATAATCCCGAACTGGCATATTCCCTAGCGTGCTACTTTAGATGATTCAACATGGGCTTAGCTATAGGGTTCCATGGAGGTCTCTGCGACCCAAAAGGGTGGGTCGATACCCGAATTGTTTGCATCAAACGGGGGTGTTCATCCGAGCCCTTCGCGAGGGGCTCGGATGAACACCATTTTTTGGGACCAAAAGGGGGCCTACAGAGACCTCAGGGAACTTCATAGGCCTAGCATTGTCGAAATAAAGTTCCAAGTGACTCGGCACGGTATCAACATGGCCCCAACACAACACGATAACCCAACATAGACCCCATGCAGGGCGCTGTCGATTTCCAACTTATAGTTTCGGGTTTGCCTTTCACTTGAACCTATTATTCGTGACTTGCATCCAGTGACCTGGAGGGCCTTTGGTGGAGTCAAAAAGGGGTTGCCAAGGACACTTGTTGGAATAATGGCATCAACATGGTCCCAACATGACCCCAATAAAGGCGTGTTCATTTGCGTGTTCATTTAGAGCAACCAAATGAACATGCCTTTTCCTTAGCGATTTCAAACTTTGTTTCGGAATTGTCTTTCGCTTGAATCTATTTTCTTGACGTGCAACAAGCGGCCTGGAGGGTCTTTTGCTTGAATCTATTTTCTTGACTTGCAACAAGTGCCCTGGAGGGCGAAGGCTAAATTGAAAAAATGATCAGGTGGCGGGGTTGATAACCGTGTGCAATAATGTTGAATTCAGTCCTGAATGCTGGAACTGACTGAAATGGTAAAGATGTGGCGCTCCGGGACCCCCAATGCCAACCAGCTTGTTGTTGAAGCACAAAAGCTGCAGGTGGTCACGCCTGAGCGTGATTCCCCCGAGAAAGGGCCAAACCCGTGCAACTAAAAAACTTATGGGCTGATTTGGGAATAGGAACCAAATGTTAAGTTGATGTTTAAAACATGTGTCAGCAATGAAGTAAGAAAAACCGTCAAATACCATCCGAAAATCCAATTCCTGACCTAGTCGATGTGGATTACACGCTTCACATGTTCATGAGGCCGGTTGTGGGGCTGGTCGAGAAACTTTTGCAAAGCATTGAGATACTCCTCAGTGGTGTGCAGTTCTTGCTCGTTGGTCACAAATGTTGATAGAGAACTGAACCATTGATCTATGTCCTCGTGGCTGTGCCCGCTCTGCAATGTCTCTAAACATGCAGAGCGGACACGGCCACTAGATACCATCCCGGCAAGAAGCCGGGTGAGGCAATTATTCTTCAGCTCGCGGCTGCTGTTGTCGCCGTGGCATCTGATGTGACAACGGGACACATCGAGCCACGGCAAACCACACAGAACATGCATGCAATAGGCCAAAATTTCGGCTGTCCAGCAGCTGTCTTTCTGCAAGTGCGGCTCCCCAACCACAAGGAAGGCAGCTAGGCCGTGAAGCAGCACCCCTGTCACCGTCAGGGATGGCTTGATATATCCAGCAAAACACTTGCTTCCCATTGCTGCCGACTTAGGCAATGGAAACTTTGAATGGTCTATAGAATCAAGGCAGATGCTGATGGTTCTGGTCATGTCCTCTCCAAGGCCACCCATACGGCTCAGAGAGCGGGAGCGCCAATACATAGTTCTGTCGTGATATTGCTGCCGCAAATGTTGCCTGAAAGCTGCCATCTGGCTGCGCTTGGCCACTGGGTTGGATACAAGACGTTTGAGCAACAGTTTGTATTTTACACATTGGCCACACTTGGCGTGTTGAGTCTTTGGCCGGATGACCAACCGGTCTCGGTAACTCTCTTCCCAAACCTGGATTGAGGTGCATCCTGGGAAACCATTTTCAAAAGCAAGATTTCCCCAGAATTTTCTCAGAGGGCCACGGCATAAAAACATCCGCCCTCGTATTGACAAAAATCAAAAGTGCACCCTAAAACAATGACAAGAAACTCGACAAAACACTTTTCTGCCAATGGTTTTGGACGGAAACTCGGATCGACATTGCTCAAGGTATTCCCCCAACGTGCCAGGCGGCAAGAATTTGGTACCAGGTGCAAAGCCCTTCTCAAAGGTCTCCTTCTTGAAGATGGAACGGGGTCTCTTCCCGCGGCGCTTGCTCTTCACTCCCAAATTCAATCTCAGCATCTCATTGCCAGCTTCGGGAAGAGGTTCAGCTACAGTATGATAGAGCTGCTCCAAGAACTCTACCACCTCCGCTCGGCAGCTGTCGTGCGGCAACACACTCTTCTCTTTCGGAACACTGCGCCCATCCAAGGGGCACACTTGTTCCCCATCCAAAGCAGCAGTTCTGAGCCGTGAGAAGCGGCTCTTCGCAAGACCGATGAAACACCTGAAAGTTCGCTGGCAAACCCTATGGCCAGCCAGCCGCAGGCCCCGTCTCTCTTGAAGCCCCTGCTGCTTCAACATCTGGAAAACCTGACGTGCGCTTGAGCTATTGCTATTATCTATGATTACTGGAAGGCGTCACTAGCAAACAGCAAAGTTCGTGATTTTGGTAAACAAGCACCTCTGTGTCGACATCTCGCTTGACTGAATGAGAAAACCTGTAGCGCATCTGCAAAATGTCTTCGAAAGCTTGTCCACCTCGAAAAGGTATCTTACATCCTCCTCCCCGACATCTGCAATTGGACTGCACCAACCGCTTCAGCAGCTTTTCCACATCAGCAAAGCCCGGCCCCTCGGCTTTTCGAGGCCTTTTACGCGGCACTGCCAATTGAAGCGCCTCTGGGCGGCTAGGTTCATCATCCGATAGAGCAGCTACCAGCGGCAGGCCAGCGTCTTCTCCACCATCGTCAGACAAAGTCTCCACAGGCGGCAAAAGTTCTGCCATGCGAAGCAACCCACGTCACCTTCATAGGCCAAACCAGCGAAGGCAAAGAAGCGGCAACAAGACAAAACTTACAGCAGGCAGGCTGGAACAAAACTGGAACGCCAGTGTCGCAAGATTTTGTCTTAACTTAAAGCCTGTCACTGTTTTGCTGTGATCAATATATGACACGGTTAGAGACTCATTTAGCAAAATTACGTGGCCGCTCAGCGCAAGGTGATTTGCGCTTTACTTAGAATGTTTGCAGTTTCCAGCGGCCTTTTTTCCTCAAAGCATTGATCCTCGAAAACTTTCTACCGGGGCAGGTGCAAAACTGATGCTTCTTCCAAGCAACTGGCTACGGCAAGAATTTTGAGAAAGAAGCTCCAGATTGGAGCAGAGACTTTTGCTGGGAGTTGGTGAGCTCGTTCAAGCTCAATAGGTTTCCCGCAGTGGTTTCCTCGTGCACCTTTTTGATCGCAAAGTTGTCAACGACCAAATTGGCACGTTCGATTTCCAACTCAGTGCGGCAAACATGCTCAACATGGGGCACTTCTCGAATGTTTAGAAAAGAGTCATCATGTCTTGTGATTTTGCTGAAAGATCTTTGTTACAATATCTTTCTTTTCCTTGGGTAGTAGCGGAAACTTGTGTTGAATAGGAGGCTTACATAGCCGTTGCGATGCAAAGGGGAAGTACCATGTTTGCAGAGAATTGCTTCATCCTAAAACTGATCGAAATGACCAAGAACATTAAGCACGACCGAGCAGCATTGGTAAACTTCTTCGTCTTGCCCAAAGCGCGCTTCACTTTCGGAACCAGGTCTGAAATCTTCTCAGTGGTCTTGACGCTCAAAGGAGGCATCACATCGGCGCCGGACATCAAGTTGAAGGACAAGCGAACCTTCTTGGTACCCTCTGGCTCAACCAGCATAGAGACAACCAGGCTAGCAGCAGCCAAGCTCTGCACCACCATGCCCAGGTTCGGTTCTGTCTTTCCTGGTGGAAAAGGAATACCTGGCGCCCAAAAGAGAAATTGCTGTTGTAGCGATCTGGATCTGATGTTTATTTTGGCTCCCAAAATGTTCAAAAATGAAATAAATCAGAAACCAACCCTGATATGAAACTTAAAAGCAAAAAGCGAGGCACGGTAAAGGCACACTCCACTCCGGCCATCTCGGTTGATGGTCTGGCCGAAGACCCACTTGAAGCTGACCATAGGGCTCAAACAGAGAACTGCTTCCGGCGGCGTTTTCGACTTCGGCTGAATCAGCATCATGGCATTGACCTTCTCAGTCGCGACGTCGGGCAATTTGGCCCAGGAACCGCTCGTGAGAACCCTCTTGTCCTTAGCCACGCCCTTTGGGTTCTGGTGCTTGTACTGGAGAAGGACCATGGCTTCCAAAAGCTACAAAAAAAGGCGTGGAAACGCGTCAGCCTCTTGTCAAATTTTCAAAACACTGCGGATTGCCGCAAAAACAAATTACAAGACTGCGGCCAGGTGGGTCCCAAGAACTCACTTAGCACGTTTCCTCAGCTAGAGTAACCAAAGACACGCAATCCAAGAAGACTTGCACAACACAGCTGCGAGGTTAAGCTGTCTGAACTGCTCTATTTTTCATCTCACACCTCAGCTGCAGAAGCCCTACTGATACTGCCAGTAGCCCTGGTTATTCCAGGGCTTACCATATTGGTGGTTATACCACTCGACATTTTGTCCTGCACGTTTTCGTTTTTTCCCAGTTGATTGCTCTACAAATTTCCGGCGGGAAGTGCCAGTATCATTCGAATTTCGTTGCCGGCGGTCCCAATGGTACCAATATTCATCCAATGCCAAGTGTGATGCTGCAGCATTCCAGGCACGTCGCCCAGGAGCCACCGTGGATTCAGGCAAGGGCCTGAGATGCGAGGATATAAGAAGCTTTGTTTTAAAGAAATTATCGATAAAACAACCCACCTAAGCAAACCACCCCGCCGTTTCGGGTTAAATCCCAGGCTTTGAAAATTTTGCTGTAAACTCTTCTAACAAAAATACTTCCGATTCTCCAAAACTCGCAGCTCCGTCCGATCATATCCAACACTTCCTGCGTCAGCAGCAGCCGAACTTGAGGATGCCGAAGTCTTTAGGCCCTTTAGGCGATCATCTCCAGCATTTCCTGCTTCAGCAGCAGCCGAACTTGAGGACGCAGAAGACTTTGGAGAACCTGGCCTTAGAAAAAGATGCAAGAAAATCAGCACAGGTTTTTTAAAAACCTTCCAAGCCAAATATCAATAAATTTCTCATCGACAGGAAAAGTCTGGTCAAAAAAAAGGTAAGCCACGTACAAACATTCTCTAGTTTCCAACCAGGAACTTCAGGTCATCTGCTCCAGCACTTGCAACCGTGGCATCATCAGCTGCATTCAGGACAGAACTCGTCAAGGGGTCCTTTTCCATGGCCGCGCTTGTCCTCATTGAAGCCAGTCTTTCAAAACGAGAACACGCAAACACTTTTTGGGATGTCTAGCCAGATAAAAATTAAAGAAAACATGTCAGAAAAAACAATAGGATCTGCTGCATGTAACCAAGCATCTCATTAGGTGCAACTGGTGGCCTCGACCCTTCAGCAGTATCAATTTCATCCTGATGTGGCAAGACCCTTTGATTAAAGGGCTAACCACCAAAATCATTCAAACAACAGTTCGTGAGAGCCATGGGCCATGAGTGAGAAAAAATGATGAAGAAACCATAGTCGGAAGAAAACAATCAGAACAAGTTTTTAATGCACATTGAATTCATCCTGTCCTGGGCCTGTCGTTGGACTGGACTGGCAACTGCCTTGCTAAGAAACTCTCGCGGCATCTCTCCATCGGCACCAGCATCGTAGAAGTGGCCCTGTGACACTGCGAAGTTCCACTGCGCCACCAGGTCAGCTTCACTGGGCGCTGCCATGGCACCAAACCTTCTAAATAAAAAGAGCTGAAGTGATTAATTAGTTCAGACATGATCCTGAAGTGTGCTACTCTTGCCACTCTTTCTCTTTTCAACCAAATCTTGAAACTGTTCAGGAAGGAAGTGTGGTGGTGTTTCCGATCCATCAAGTTGCCACAAGGAACAAAAACTATGTATGCCGGGTCTGGTTGTCATGACTGCCACGCACAAAAAAAAATCTCAGAGAAGATAGAGGAATTGGCTTAACTCCTGATGGCGACAAAAAACTCCTAAATTCGAAATATGTTTTGGTTTCGTTTCAAGCTGGTTATGCCCTTACACTGCAGTTCCCGTCACCACTGCAATCACTGGTTGCGATTTATTTCATTCAATCAGAAGGTAAGGGACAAGGTTCCTCAGAAACTCTTGGGAAGGAACAAGAGCATTGAGATTGGACGGAAAGTCTTGGCTGCACCGAAAACCAAACCACTGGGAAATTGACATAAATAGTAGCAGCATGCTCCATCACTTGACTACATTTTAAACCCTCCAGCTGGCTGCCCAGGTGTTGCCATAGCTACGAAATCGGCAAACTTCGGAAAAAAACCAACTTCATATTCTGCTGGTCAATGTCCACGACCAAAATCGTGGCAGAACCCTTCACAACAACATGTTCCTGCACAACAAAGCGCAAGGCTTCATACAACTGCACATAGTCATCTTGAAACAAACTTCTGGACTGCTCCTTCAACCAGTCATGTAGAGCTTCAAAGGGAGGGTCGTCTTCAAATTCTTTCCATTCAAGCTTTTCATCGCGAAACTGGTGGCAAAGGTCGCTCATGGACTTTTCATGGTCCCAAGGCATCTCCACAACCGCGTATTCCTTCAGTAGAAGGACTTCCTTGGACATCTCATGACCCTTTTCCAACGCCATGGTTTTCAGTGAAGGCGAGTTGGCACGAAAAGCAATTGATCCCAAAACTTGCGACCGAAAATAAACACTCCAAATTACAGCATCTCAACGACGCTCAGCGGCTCACAGCCGCTCAGCGGCCAGCAGCCGCTCAGCGGCCCGCGGCCGCTCAGCGGCTCACAGTTTCAAGCCGCCAGAAATTTCACAGCATGTCTGCACGTATCACAGCCGCTCCGGAAACAAAAAATAGTGAGAGTGACAACTCATTGGCTCAACCTGGCCAAACCCAGAGAACACACGAGTATATACTCCCTAAAGTGAGGCAGATGTTTGGAGACAGAATGCAAGCAGCGATAAATTTATAAGTTCCCGAAGCAGCTTCGTTCTTCAATCATTTCCACGATTGCTTCGGGCCAAAACAAAAAATAAGAGCAAAAAAACAATAGTAAATGAAAGTAAGGGACCCCACTGCGCCATGATCCCCCGGTGGAGCTATATCAGTCCAAGGTCAGCTCTCACTGGCCCAGAAAAGGTGGCTCCTTGGAGCTTTGATTTAAAATCCTCAAGGAGCCCATGGCCTGCCACAACAAAGAATTCACACCACACCAGCCACGCACGCAGAGAGCGGAGGGGAGCGTAGCGTAAGAACGAGAACGTGGAACGCGCACTACAAAGCTGTGCATTCACAGCAAATGAGAGCACGCTTGGTTTAGAGTGTGCTAGATAAGATATTATCTGCTGCGCAGAAAATAGCGTTCTTGGCTCTGGTCAAGGCTCAACATAGGCTCAGAATAGGCTCAACATGGGCATAGCACAACATGGGCCCGACATGGCTAACATGGCTTCAACATACAGCCAACATGACCGGAACATGGCGCCCACATGACCCCAAAACGCCCCAAAAACTGTATGGGATGTTAACGTTCCCTAGCACTTGCAAAGCAGGCTGGTAGCCATATTTGGGCGAGATCCGGGCGATGTCCAGGCGAGGTCCAGGCGAGATCAGAAATTACTCAAACCCCATCACCTGTCCTCCAACATATCGCCTGCCTGTGTTTCTTCAATCCTGTTTTCTGCACATATTCTCTCTTTGTTCAAACCTTGCACAGCAGAGCGGTGCCAACTGTTCAAGATAAATGTGCAATATTACAAAACGGGGCGTTCCTTGAAGCTCTTCAATCTAGGAGCCACCAGCAGTAGCCCAATATAGACTATAGGTTGGCAATTTTCCTGTTTCAGCGGTCCGCCAAATGGACCCCACCAAGTCCCATTCATTTCCCCAAAAACTCAGGTTTTAGAACCTTTTTAAGAGACTTGGCGGGGTCCATTTGGGGGCACGCTAAAACAGGAAAATTGCCACTATAGGCACAACACAGCTCGAAAACGACCACCACATCAGGGCTGTAGGTTGTCATCCAAACACCTTCCACACATGCACGTGACCACTAAAAGCCTGTGCCCCCAGGTAGGTTTTGTACCCCCATTTAGGGGGAGCGAGCCTTACTGGTGCACTGCCTGGAGGACCGGCTTTGCGTGTGGAAACCTGACTCTCTGACAGAATTCAACTATCAGATTGTCCTGAGAGAAGGGCACCCCACTTGGAGTGGACGTGCTAAACACTCCTATGGCCATTTGCTCTTCATTGATCTTGACGAAGGGGTTCATGAAATCCAAAGACTACAAATCACTACCCCGCAAGTCATCCCATGGGGTACGTTGCGAGGGTTTGCTGCGTGTACTTTCATGGGTTAGTTTTGACCTTCCGGAACACCTCAAGACAACTCTAAGTTCTCTGTTAGAAGCAGCTGGAGAAGGGAACACTGAAC
>Ga0126342_10012114_pt1 | contig 15402 bp, 18 predicted proteins | sample Cyp1metagenome_FD_92528 | JGI IMG/M metagenome (GOLD analysis project Ga0126342, IMG submission 92528) | Coral microbial communities from Lord Howe Island, Old Settlement Bay, Australia - Cyphastrea 1 metagenome | ecosystem: Host-associated > Invertebrates > Cnidaria > Coral ...
ACATGTTGCTTCTACATATCCTATGGAATTAACCATGCAGTCATTAGTCATTAGGGTTTCTTTTAGGGTTTCAAGAAGATATCAAAATCATCATCGTCGTCGTCGTCGTCGTCGTCGTCATCGTCATCGTCATCTTTGCTTGCCCGGACGCTTGTTGCGAGTCCGGGCAAACCTCAGGGTCTTGCCGTAATATTATATTAAATTATTATACATATTATATATGTATATACTATGTAGTATATCTAATATAATTAATATATATATAATATAATATAATATAATATAATATAATATAATATAATAGAGATATATATATATAATAGTATATAATATATAATATATAATATATCATAAATAATCTATAATATATAATATATAAATAAACAAACACTAAATAAATGAGTAAATAAATGAATAAATACGTAAATAAATAAATAAACAAATAAATAAACAACTAAATAAATCAATAAAATAAATAACTAAATAAATAACTATATAACTAAATAAATAAGTAAATAAATAAGTAAATACATCAATAAATAAACAAATAAATAAATAAACACAAATAACTAAATAAATGACTATATAACCAACTAACTAAATAAATAAATAAGTAAACATAAACAACAAGCAAAACAATTAATAAATATTATGTATATATTATATATATATGGCAGTGTGTCAAAACCTTGTACCCCTGGTGAACATCATATAGCTGGTAAATGGATGTTCATCCCACTAAAAATGATAGTAATAGGTTTTGACCCACTGCCATATATATACACCCAAACTATCCCAAAGTCGATTCTGGGACTTTTCAGCCTTCAGCATCTTGGGGAGACTTGGCAGATGTTGACCCATCACCATCTCCCTCCTGGCGATTGTAGATCTCGCCCGCCGCTTCAGCTGCTTCCTCTCGCTGGGCAACTGATGAAAAAGAAACAGAAAGGGTGAAAGCTTGACTCGTTTTCAGGTCTGATTTTGTTTTCAGAAGTGAAATTATTTAAAATCTTGAAACCATTTTTTTTTGCATTTTTGGTGTCTAAGATTTTGGGCTCGTTTTCAGATCCAAATTTGTGGCGATCGCTGGAACGCTCTACCGGGACGTTTCTTGGAAGAGAATGCACAGCATGGGCTCAACTATTCCCAATGTCACCAAGTACATATGTACCCTCTGGTTATGACTAACATAGCCATGGGAAATGGCCCATTTATAGATGGTTTACCTCTTAAAAATGGTGGATCTTTCCATGGCGAACTGTTAAATAACCAGAGGGCACATCATCTACCAATGGCGGATCCCGACTGAAACCACCAAGGGCCACCAGGCCGGGCCACCAATGGCCTGTGCGCTGGTCACAGGAGGCATCGGTACAGTCTTTGCGTCGAACTTGATGCAGCGCATCTTCAGAAAGACCTGGAGGCCAGGCCATCATTCGCTTAACGAACATGGTACAAAAATTGACTTGGGATTTTAAAAGTACCATTTTCAACTGATACAATTGGACAACAACTGGTACCATTTTCATTTAAAAGTACCATTGTATTTTTCAACTGAAAAACGTTGGCTTTCAATATGAAAACTGTCCCTGCCAATGCCGAGATTTACATCTCGATTTTGTGGAGGTTTCCAGGAAAGACATGCTCAGCATAAACCGTCCCCCAGTCATCACCATTTTTATAGGTGGGATTTCAACCATTCCCAGTCATGGATGGTAAACATGACATTGTTTTAACCACTCACTACTTTTCTTGAGTCTAGCTATCTGCTCTAATCTCAATCCAAGCTCAGCTGAACTTGCAACATGATCCCTTCATGGCAAAACGTACATGGTCCCTGCCAAAGTTTCAACATTTTCAGTGGGATATGACCTTCTCCAATCCAATGACAAAACAATAACGTATTATCATTGCCAATCTTAGATAGCCTGCAAAAAATGACAAATTCTTTGCTGGTGAACGTAGATGTTCCCATTAATACCAAAAGACTAGTTAGGATTAAAGTATCCATGTAAGATTGACCTAGAGTCTTATCCCATTTTTTTTTCTTGGTCAAGTTCCCACCAGTTGATCCCCGTTGATCTCCCGAAAAATCGCCGGGCCTCTGGGCTCTCCACCGCCTCTGCTTCGTTCTTCGACACCTCCTCTTCGACGTCGCTGGCGGCCTCCACGTCGGAGTCCACCGTAGGTAGCGGTGCCGCTGGCGCGGTGAGGAGCCGGTTCCACTGTAAGCCCTGCCTCAAAACGTGGTGGTTAAGGATGGGACGAAGCTCGAAAATGGGTTGAAATTATGTTGAATGTGAGTTTAATGATGTTTAACGAATTGTTTTGGCTGTAAGTGGTAAACTAGCAAAGCTGCTGTAGTCCGACTATAGTAGAATTGACTGCATCCTACTTTGGATGCTTCAAAAAAGTCAGGCCTTCTACTTGTCGTGGGCTATCCCACCTTGGATTCCTGTGGCTGCTGATGCAATGCCAGTGGTCGATGCATATCTTCCCCACAATTTCATGCTGTATATCGTAATCTCCAAAAAATTGGCTTATTTACCTATCCTAACATGTCCTTTCTATTTCCACCAAAAAAACCCTCTGAGTTTTGGGCTCTTAGCTCGGTCTCCGTTCAGTCACCGAGGCACTCCTTCAGGGCCGGCAGCTTCAACTCTGAGGCTAGGTGCATCACGTCCTGGCGGAAAACCGATAGGTTTTCTATTGGAAAACATGGGAAAAGACGTATCTGGTTGGTGGTTGAGCCCTGCCCCTTCTGGAAAATGATGGACTTCGTCAGTTGGGATGATGAAATTCCCAACTGAATGGAAAAATAGAATTCATGTTCCAAACCACCAACCAGGTATCATTTGTGCAGATGAGATTTTTGGTGATGTGCCACTTTGATGTTTTTTCTTTTGAATTTTTGGTTGTAGATTTCCTACCTGTTTTTTGGTGGATCAGGCCTTGCAGGTGTCTGTGGTGACCTCTCGTTCCATCCAAGTGGGTCGAGCATAGAGGAAGTCCAGCAAAATGCGCACCTTGAAATCGATGGATTGGTTTTGTTGGGAAAATCGAAACCGGAAACCATCTATTTTCCCATGAAATTCATGGGGCTTTCCTGTAATTTTTCCCAACAAAACCACTCCATTGCATCCAGGAACTGGGGCGAACTGGTGGATTTACCCACCCGAAATTTATGATAAACGATGGAGGAAAATTCGAATCAACAATGGGATTTTGGTAGCTCCATTTTCGGACAAATCCCCTTGGCTGATTTTGAAAATTTGGACAGGTTCCAAAGTACAAACTTTCTTGGCTGAAAGGCTACGCGATCCATCTTACGTTTTCTTTACCCTCTGGTAAACTAACATAGCAATGGAAAATCACAATTTTTAATGGGAAAATCCACTATAAATGGCCATGTTCAATAGCTATGTTAAATTACCAGAGGGTACCCAAAGGGAACACAGAAACGGATAGGTCTAGGAGCAGAGGGTCTGCTTTCTTCAGGTCCGGTATGGTCCAATCCTCCCTTCACATGCCTTGTTGATGAAGTTCCAAGCCGTTGTTGATTGACTCCTATCTGGTTGGTGGTTTTAACCATCTTGAAAAATATGAAAGTCAATGGGAAGGATTATCCCTATATATATATATGTATGTATGTATGTATGTATGTATGTATGTATGTATATGGAAAATAGCAAATGTTTGAAACCACCAACCAGCTATTTTTTGTTGCTGATTTTTGTCTTTTTGCCGGTGTTTCTCCAATTGTTGTCTTTCCAACCCCCCAGTTCTTCTCAACTTATCTACACTTCACATTCAACTCTAGACTCTAGCCGCTTCATGGTGTATTTCGTATCCCCTTCCAACCCATCTCGGCAAACCATCATAAATCTCAAACCAGAAACAATCAGAAATAACACAGTTTCTATATACCCTCTGGTAAACTAACATAGCTATGGAAAATCACCATTTTTAATGGGTAAATCAACTATAAATGGGCCATTTCCAATAGCTACGTTAAATTACCAGAGGGTAGACGTTTCCTAAGTCATGGGGATCCCCCCAAATCATCCAGTCGTCATGGATGACCATGACGACTAGTATTGTCACCATGGTGATGACTGGGGATCCCCCTCAGAAGCCCATTTCGGCAAAGCAAAGCTTATTCTCAAATCCGAAGCCTTAAATCCACAGTTTCAATCAGATGAAAATGATAATCTCGTTATTGGTGGTTTCAACCCCTCTGAAAAATATGAAAGTCAAATGGGAGTATGAAATTCCCAATATATGGAAAAACATAAAACATGTTCCAAACCACCAACCAGTGATTCTCATTTCTTGGTGATGTTGATCAATTCTCCAATTTTTCGGTCACCCGGATGATGAGATTTTTCCAACCCAGCTGGGTCCTGAATCTTGTGGCAAAAGGGGATGATTTCCCGAATAAAAAACCATATGATTTCCAGGCTTCGGGAGAACAGGCTTCGGTCGTGATCAAATTTACCCATGTATATATATATAAATCTGATTAAAGATGTATGATATATATTGTAATATTTCATTTTTCAACATTCATCCCCAAAGAATTTTGTACATGTACACTAAACTTTACCCAGATAATTTACATTACCCTACTAAGCACATCTTTTGATAAAGAAGCACAACCATTAATAACAATCTAGTTGGTGGTTTCAACCCCTCTGAAAAATATGAAAGTCAGTTGGGATGATCAAATTCCCAATATATGGAAAGTCATAAAACATGTTCCAAACCCCCAACCAGAAACACTAGCCTCTGGTAATTTAACATAGCTATTGAAAATGGCCCAGTCGAAATAGTGAGTTTTCCCATAAAAAACATGGTGATTTTCCATAGTTTTTTGTATGTTTACCAGATGGGTAGGCCATAAACCCACCATCTTTAGGGGCGAGCTCTTCTCTCGCGGAGGTCGCGTTTAGCGTTGAAAAACCGATGGCCGCGGCACCGCTTCGGCGCTCTTCACGCCTCGGAGCTCCAGCTCCAGAGGCTGCGTTGAGAAAGCCACCTCCTGGAGTCCTAACCTGGAAAGATATGCGCGAAAAAGGGGGCATCACAGGTGGTTAGGTTAAAATTCCCCAAAAAATATGGGAAAATGAAGGGAACATCATAGGAAATATCTAGGAAAAATATGGGAATTTCCTCTGTACATGGAGGTTTCTAGCTGGGAAAGTCATCTAGAAATGGTGGAGTTTCCAGCGCGTCATGTTTGATTCCCGGAGACTAGCTCGAGTTTGAATCGAACTCTGCCCAATTGGTTTTCTATGGACAGCGCCTGGTTGCCAGGAGCAAGTGGTGGTTCATCTTTCACAGGACCCATGTAGGGCAATAATGCCTCTTATATCCTCTTATGAAGACTCAGTCATGACTTGCCAATTTCTAACCAAATGGAGGCAAAAACCATGTTGCGACATCCTCATGCTTTCTGCCAACATTTTATGGGACTTCAAAAAAGGACAGCAAAAAAATCGCAAAAACCATGGCTTTCCCTGCTTTTTTTTCCCCTTTCCGAGCCGAGGAGCTGTTTCTTTCCTCGGCCGCTGGATCGTGCAATCTACTTTGTTTTGGACATCTTTGATCATCACATCATGGCTAACCTCAAATACATACATCTGGGTAAATTATCATATTTCACTAACCTGAATCTTGCGGCCATTTGGGGATGATTTCCCTTATTAACCATGATTCCAGTGAGGGAGATCAGTGAGGTCGTTATAATTTTCCCAGATACATACCTGGCAAGGGGCACTTTAAACAGGATACACCATGTTCCTTCATCAAAACTAGCAAATCAACCGATTAATCCGAAAAAAATCAATCACGGAGCCCATTTTTGTTGCTTCCAAATTCATTGTCCTTGTTGATAAAATCGGATTCTCCGGTGAATTCTTTATGTCGCAATTTTACATCATTTTTTGGGTCTGACTCATGATCGTCACATGGTAATCGATCATAGCTTTGTGCAGAAATATAGTAATCTCCACATCCGGATTCAAGGCCATTTCAATAGCACCATTTCGTTTTCCCCATGACAATGACTATTTTTATGGCATTTCTATGACTTTTCCTCAACTTCCTGGAGGGTCGTCCCTTGGTCTGTTTGGAACCTGGCACTTTTTGCGACGAGGATCCGTCTAAGATTAAGGTGCGAAATGGGTCACCCCCTGCTGCGGCCAAAATCACTTGATGTGCGGCCTTGGCCGTTGTGACATGTCGCTAGGTCCCAGCTACCCTCTGGTCATCGAGAACTGGAAAAACAAAACCATTTTTAAGAACGGCACATCATCATGTTCATCATTTCTATGGGCCCTTTTTTTCCACGACTATGTTAAATAAACAGAGGCTAACAAAACTGGATGAAGTCCAGTGAAAAAGATGGGCTTCTGCAGTTCCAATCATGATCCTAAACAGCTGACAGTTGACAGCGATCACAGGGTAACCTGGCATATCTAGTACCCTCTGGTAATTTAACGTAGCTATGGAAAATCACCATTTTTTATGGGAAAATCAACTATTAATGGCCATTTTCAATAGCTATGTTAAATTACCAGAGTGTAAATCCTTTACATACCCAAACGGTGCATTTCTTAAATTAAAGCATTGAAATCATGCCCTAAACCTTCAAAATGAGGCTGCTACCAGGAGGAAATGGGATTCGAGTATGACTAGCCATCACGAAAAAAAAACACTTGCACAGGGTTAGTTTGTGTCATCCCATACTTCTAGACCCTCATTCGATAACAGTCTCATCAGCCTTTCCATTCTTCCTTTCTCAACCCAAGGAGAGTTGGAAAAACCATAAACGTTTAAAAACCACCACGCAGATCTACCCCCAAAACCAAGCGGCAAAGTGTTCAGTACCAACGCTGAGAAGCATATCACCTTGGAAAGCCATCGGGAAAGCCATTGGGAAAGCCAGTGGATTGCAATCCGTTGACTTACCCGGCCTGGTAAACATAGAAAAAGCGAACTGGAAAGATCCACCATGCTATGAAAATGGGAAAATCAACTAAATTTCTATGGCAATTTTCCATAGCTACGTTAGTCATTACCAGAGGGTACTGTTGATTTGTAAGTTGCAATTGCCATGGCTCACAGTTGAGAAGGCTTGCGGATTCTGACAACCTTTGGTCGGTAACCAGCAAAACCATCGGTTGAAAAAACATCCCCATTCCCTGTTCTAATCCCCATTTATTGCAAAACCCAAGTCATGACTCTGACTATTATCCCATCATGAACCCAACATTTTGCATATTCAGAATTCCACAACATCCCAAAAAATCATATCCAGTTACATTCCGATGATCTTCCATCGGAACTTCCTACGCCGTGGCCAGAAACGATCTCCCCAGCGACCCAGCGACACAACTGCCCCTTGGCTTGCAGCTGCTGCAGTTGCCCCCTTGGTGCCGGCTTAGCGGTGCTGCCATGGATGTTTTCACATCGCAGTTTCCGATTCCCAAGCTCGCTGGATGGCTTATTTCATGGAAACTCCCAATCTAAAATGGATGATGTAGGGGTACCCCCATGACTAAACGGAAACCTCCTATGCATCATCCCTAAAAGTTCGAGCAGCAACGCGTAGCGAACTGGGATTACCATGGCTGGCTTTTCAACATGAAATAACACCTTCAACTGCCAATAAGTGTCTTTGAATGTGGTGGTTCTGTTCATCTTGGAGTCTCATACGGAGGCTTTTGTTGGGTGGATTGGAGTAGTCAACCTCTACATACATAAATAACATGGCATGGATGATGAACACCTTGCAAGCCTTTCTTCTGACAGATTCCTGGTCCACACCATATGATTTGTGGTTTCAACGCCGAAAAAGGTCACTCACTGTCGATCACCCCATTTCTTGGTTCTGTTGTTGTAGGTGATGTGCCCTTGAATGTGGATATACCATGGTGTACCCCAAAGTATCTGGTTAGATGAACTCCTCATCGAATATACCCCTAAGGCTTAGTTTAAATCCCAGTTGATATCTGGTCCAATCCCCTTTTTCTGAATAACTGGACCACTTAATCATGAAAGCATAAATTTCAAACCTGCTTTTGAAAACAGTTTTTGGGTGATATTCATGACCGGAAATTGGCAAAACAATTCACGAATGAAGTGCCAATATTTTCCAGTTCTATAATTACCACTATGATCAAACATACGTATTTTTACCAGTGTTTCATCAATGTTAACCAGTCTTCACCAATTTTGAGTAATGATATTCAATCATGTAGTAATGCATCTGGGTATGTATGAAAATGGGGTACACCCCAGAAGTGCAATTTTAACATGGAATATGATGATAGAACATCGGATTCCGGGGGGAGTCTATTTTCAGACAAAGCCTCATGCGAGAACTTCAGAAGCAGGGGAAAAAACCGGGAACAAACGATCATATAATAATTCTTTGAATAATTATCAGCTTTTTCTGATTCATGAATCGATCTATGACTAATCTATGAGTAATCTACGATTCATCTATCATAATCACTTCTCTATTCCACTGATTATCCATGAATCAACCAACCTCTATCATCACCGTCCGTCGCCCGGCTACAAGAGATCTGAAGCGGAAATGCCGTGGCCGTTCAGCTGCTGCTCCTGCACAGATGATAGTAGAGGATAGTAGAGGAGAATGGTAGATGATGGTTCTGAATGAATATCGTAGGGTATGATAATGATATATGATAGATGATGATTCTGGATACTAACTATTCTTCTGGTATGATGGTCATAGAAAGGGATCATAGTTAGATGATGATCGTAGACGTTTCGTTTTTTTGGCAGCAGGATGCAATAGGATGCCGAACATGAGCAGCACCTGCTGGTTTTCAAGGCCCTTCAAAACATGAAAGGCCATTGAGCAGTGGTCAACACCCTTCGTTCTCCATATTTCGGCTGGTTGATCGGATTCTTTCCCGTGGATTGTGATCCCCAGTATATGGAGGTTTCCTAAGTAGGACCCCCATCCATTTTCGGATCGATGAAATCATGGCCAGCCACCCTGCAGATGAACAATTCTTAGCTGGTGAATTAGTAGATATTCCATGATGTTCCCATACCAATAGACAAGTTCAACCATCCAGCGAGGAGGTACCCCCAGCTTGACCAAAGCCTCAATTTTTTTTTGCCCCCTCCTTGGATTCAGGTCCCTGAAAATAAATCCTGGGCTTTTTGCGGAATGCGCCGGGATGGAGGAGTGGATTTTGACCATATCTATACTGGTTGCTGGTATACCCCTCTGAAAAATGATGGAGTTAAAGTCACTTGGGGTTATGAAATTCCCAATATATGGGGAACATGTTCCAAACCACCAACCAGTATAGTATGTGCATATCATCTAGGAACGAAAACTGTATGATGATATATGATGATGCATAGGTACGCATCTGAACTTCTCTGCTGCATATGGGTGTCTACAAATCTACAAAACCCCTTGGATGACAGTAGAAAATGCCACAACGATATCTCCATATATTGACAGTTTCATTTGCCGTCCACGTTGCTGGCGAACATTAGTTAGATCCCCGGAGGGAAAACAAACCTAATCCACCCATCCTTGGATTTGAGGGGTACCAAAATAAGCACACACACACATACCCGAAAAAGAGAAACCCCCAGATTTCCCCATGGTGCATTTTTCAACGTTGGCCTGGCGAAAACCAGCGACGACGAAGGCGACGTTTTAAACGATTTCCGCCAGGCATCTCATCCAGCAAAGCTGATAAGCTTTCCTCGCTCGGCAGATTCCTGAGCGATCAACCATGGTCCAGCGATGAAAATCCGGCCGGTTGGGACGAGATTCCATGGGGAGGATTTCTTGCTCCAATCCTTGACATTGCAGGATTTTCGGGCTGCAATTCTGGACTCAACTGGTCGGCTGTTTGGTCAACTGGTTGATTTGACAAGCAAAATCTGTTGTATGGTTAGAGATCTGTTCCTCGAATTCAGCCCATATTGATGAGACTATACCACATTTCTAAAGGAACGTGCCGGGAATATCAATTCATACTTGAATTCTGATGCTAAAATTTGTGCAACAAATCATCATGATTGCTAAGTTTCAGTTCATCTTCAACCCCAAAATCTACGTTTTCGATGTATATATATATATATGTATATAGATATATAAATCAAAAAAATAAATAAATAATATATATATATATATAAACTTTTGGCTATTCACTTGGGTCAATCACCACTTTTCTTCGCAAAACCGTCACCTTTTTGCGGCACCCAGCAGCTCCAGCTGGATCTGCAAGGCCGAAGGCGGCAGGGACAATTCCTGGGCAGAAAAATCATCTAGAAATCAGTGGCTTATATGGGAAAATCAATGAACATCATCTATAAACATGCTATAAAAATGCTAGAAAAATGGCTATAATGCTATAAGAATCAATAAATAACATCTATAATCATTTATGGCTATAAAATGCTATTTAAAAAAACGAGACTTTCTGAATGTATGATCCTGATTCGCCTTGGGATTTTCACATCGTTAACACTAAGGATACTGAAGGTAATGGTGACTGAACACATGTATCTAGTTTCAAACCCGGCGTTGCTGATTAGTCGACACCAGAGATCTCACAAATGATACAAAAAAACAACTCTATATGGTGCATTGGTGAAGTTGGCTACTCAAAAAGTCCCCGCGACACTTCAATGGGAATTTCAGGATCCTAAAATGCAGGTACTGTACCATATGTTTGGCCATATGAATTGTGGGAATAGTCCCTAAAAAATAGGCCAAAAATATATGGTCGGTAGCTCCAATAAATCGGTTCCTGAGATGGCCATTGAACACTTGGGCTCAACACATATCCTTCCCTCACGCCACGGGACTGGGGCAGGTGATGCTTGGTCCTTGTTCTGAGCAAAGATGTGTTCCTTGGGCTGAACCAGAAGCCAGAACCAAATTCGGGTCGACTTACCCTCTGGTTATGGAAAATCGTAGGCTACAGTATAGATGACCCATAGAAATAGATGACAACAAGTAGGATGATTTACCGAAAAATGGTGATTTCCATCGCTAAGATGAATTATGATAAATGACCAGAGGGTACACGATATGGTCAGTTTGATTTGGCAACCTTTCCCACAGACTTGATTTCATTAACCACACTATCACACTTTCCTTTCCAGCTCAAGGCAACATGTCATGGCTCCTTCAAAGGCTGACAGGCAGCGGCCAGGATGACCTGAAGCGAGGAGCACTTGAGGGCGAAGATCTAAATTTCCATCCTGGGTGTTTATACTTCCATCCTGTGCGTTTTTTTGAAACGTGCAGATAGAACAGTACATTTCCTAGAACTTGGATACTTTGGAATATTTCGAGATAAACTCGAATTGCACCCATCAAACTGGAAAATCATCCAGCTTGGATGAAAACATTTTGATCTGTTCAGTGTTTAGATTTGGCTGGTCCGGATCAAAGTAGATGCACTCACCGAACTCTGTGGAGTCGGAGATTTGATATTTGAAGTTTCGCCACTCTCGAAATTTTGTCTGGAGCTTTGGATTGGTGCTTCAGAATTGATCACATACCCTCTGATTATGTCAAAATAGCTGGTTGGTGGTTTTGACCATATTGAAAAATATTAGTCAATGGGAAGGATTATCCCATATATTATGGAAAACATGTTCCAAACCACCAACCAGAAAATGACCCAGTCGAAATTCGTCGAAATAGTTGAATTAGCCATAAAAAAACTGGTGATGTTCCACCGTTTTTTGTATGTTTACCAGGCCGGGTAGATCTCACATTTTGGCCAACATCGGCACCCATCAGTTCCCTCTGTGAGCTCCGTCAACTTCGACATCAAACATGGCCATGGAAAAAATATCTTGATTTTTCTCGGCTCATGTGGATTTCCCGAGAAGAAACCATATTTTTCATGCTTTATAGCTTTTTAACATCTGCCAAATGGTCAATTCAAGTATTGGATCCACGTTTTTGGGTTCACAGTGCTCAACAAGACCAATTCAACTTGGGGTTCCAGAAAAACGTCCCCTTTTGAATTGTCCATGAACGTATCAATAGCAGCATTTTTGTTGGTTAAGCCATGGTTAAACCACCATGTTTCATCTTTAAATCCCCATTAAATCCCCATTCCAAGGTTTTTGCCCCCAAGGCTTTTTTTTTTTCCCGCGCCTGATGCGCCAAGTACTGCGTCTCTTCCGTGGCCAGCACCACGTCACACAGCAACTTTTGGGAGCGGAGCTTCCTGAGATCGCACCACTTTTTCATGGGTGATTTCCATGGTGAAACCTGGCGATTTCCATGGTGAAACTGATATCTTGGAGTGAAAACTCAGGATTGGTTTTCGGGCAAAAAACATGGCTGATTTTGATGTCTTTTCTGAATTTTTCGGGGTTTTGTCTGAATGGGTCACGCCAAAAACATACACTTGGGAATGTATCATTAGGTTTCCCCTCAAAGCTGCCACAGCAAGGGGGTATTCTCAATTTCGGGCAAACCCAACAGCCATTATTCATGTGGTCAAACCTCCATTTTCGATGGTCAAATCCATATTGTGTTTTTTTTTTGGGGGTTAACTCCACCATCAACCTCCAAGCGTCTGCAGCCCAGAGGTCAATCGTCTGGCGGAATCTTCCACAAACTTCGTCATGGCGTGGTGCGTCTGCAGCGCCAGCGCGAGCGTGGGAAGCAAAAAAACAAGACTTCGGGGCGGCCCGGTGAGTCCAGATCTGGCGATGATTTCCGTGCAAAGATCTGCAAATTCTGCTGGTTTGATGGGTGCTGCTTTGGTATCCTTTCACCTGTGTTTGGTCAGATGATCAGATCATGCGCCGCCGAATCATTGCCGCAAAATGGCTGCGAGGATGGCGACACCATGGCTTTGGTCACCGAATGTGGCATGGCTTTGTCCAAAAAACGGGAGACTCCGGAAACGGCGAGAATTTCCTTGGAGAATGAACATCCCATGGGATTTTTATATGGATTTTTGGGGTACAAAAGCTTGTTTTACATGTGTCTCGGCCTCTGACAGATGGAACCCCACATCATTCTTTGTGGACGGAGTGCGCCCTGGCACCATGCTGTACACCCGGGTGCCAGCACCTCCATATTTGCTGATGAATTCTTGGAAGATCTCCTCCGGACTCGTTCTGGCCTCGGCGAAAACAAGTCCAATTACCCTCTGGTAAACATACAAAAAGCTATTGAAAATGGCCATTTATCGTGAGTTTTCCCATTAAACATTGTGATTTTCCATAGTTATGTTAGTTTCCCAGAGGGTAGTAACTCACACTAGATCAAACATCTTGAAGTGAATGTGGATTATGATTCACACTGAAGATACACGGATGTTGTTGATTATTCTTCACATTACAAAATGGAAAACAGATCATGGGACCGCGACCCAAGCAGGATGAGAAACCACGTCCAACGCGACGCGCCAAGGCTCAGTGATGCCCAGAAAGCGTTTGTGGTCGTAAACCACATCGATAAAGGTGATAAAGCGCCTAGCAGCGTCCTCGTCCTTGCCACGGTTTCGGCGGCAAAGGTCGCCATGGTTTTTGCATTCTGCCGGATTTCAGAAAAATGAATGGTACAATTATTCTCTGGTTATTTGTTACATAGCCATGGTATAGATGGTCCAGAGAAATAGATGGTTTACCTGGGTTTACCTATTAATTAATACTATTAATGTACTAATAACATGGTGATTTTCCATGGCGAACTGTTAAGTAACCAGATGGTATTCTCTTGATTTCTATATCAAAATCGAGCTAATGAATCCCAATGACTGTCTTGGAAAACAACCGGTGGTGAAACAAGACGGACCAAGACGGGAGACGGGACATAAGTCATCATATTCTCAGAGCAATTTCAGGAATATTGAGTCCCAAGGGGATCAAAAAGTGACCCAATTCTACGAACGGAAGCAAGAGTTTTTGCGGGCCATGGATCCATGGATCAAGAATTTGGACCAAAATTGGATGCCAGGTCATTTTTAGCCCCCAAAGCCTACACTTCTCATGGATGGGATGTGACTTGCGATTTTTGGTGGCTGAAATGACAGCAATGGACAAGAGAGCAGGGAATGTTCTCTTAGTACCAACAATATAACAGAAGAAAACTATCAATATTTCAGCCTACACAAAATAGAAACCAAGCAACAACTCGTCAACATTTTTTCCTGATATGGTATGTTTCCTAAAATAGGGGTACCCCCAAATCATCCATTTCAAGAGGATTTTCCATTAAATAAACCATCCAGCGATAAAGGGGGTACCTTCATTTATGGAACCCCCCATATAGTTATGGGTTCCTAATATATGATATAGTTATATATAATATATATATATACCCTCTGGTAATTTAACATAATTTCACATAGCTATGGAAAATCACCATTTTAATAGGTAAATCATTCATAAATGGGCCACTTTCCATAGCTATGTTAATTTACTGGAGGCTATCAACCACTGATTTCTAATCACCAAATATCATTAGTATTTATTTTTCCCATATATTGATGGCATCCTAATATAGTTTCCTATATTGCTGCTACAGCGATGTCGCTCCAGTCGTCCAAGTGACGTGCGCTTCGAAGCGGGGTACTTCGGTCACAAGGATGGCATCCAAGTTCTCCTTATGGGTTCTGCCGAGGTGATCAGCGTAAACCGAACTCAGTTGGTCGCAACCTTTGGTAAATATTCTTACATATAAATATATATATATACATACATTTGACGCATGTATATATATATATATGTATATATGTATGTAAATATATATATATATATATATATATATTAAACTACCAACTTCCGTTGGGCATCGCGAAGACCACACCAAACATGATCACAAAGGCGATACAAAAGAAACTGGATTTCACAGATGAACATTTACATTTGGTGGATGGAAGAAATCCTGCACTGGTAGTTCTCTTATCCCATTATCATTCCAATCCGGGCAATGTTTCATAGTTACCAACTGGTGTGGGATTTCCATCCACAGTATTTACCAAATCCAGTGTGAATTTTGGCGAATGGCAGGTTGTTGACTGGCTGTGATCGCAGCTGGATTGACCAATCATAGACCTGAAATGCCCATCACTTTTGAAAAGAGCACCTTTGTATATATATATACATATGTATATATGTATATATATATATGTAAATATATGTATATATATATATTTGTATATTTGTATATATGTATTTATGTATATACATATATATATACATACATATGTATATATATATATTAGTAAATTTGTATATTTGTATATATCTATGTATATATGTATATATGTATATATATATATATGTATATGTATATATGTATATATGTACATATGTATATATGTATATATGTATATATGTATATATGTATATATG
>Ga0126342_10012115_pt1 | contig 15402 bp, 15 predicted proteins | sample Cyp1metagenome_FD_92528 | JGI IMG/M metagenome (GOLD analysis project Ga0126342, IMG submission 92528) | Coral microbial communities from Lord Howe Island, Old Settlement Bay, Australia - Cyphastrea 1 metagenome | ecosystem: Host-associated > Invertebrates > Cnidaria > Coral ...
AAGTATAAACAGAGACATTTTAGATTATTTATTAAGGTTACCTACCAGAAATGCACACAACACCGAAAAGTATAAAGATGTGATTAATGAACTCAAAAAATCACCAGAAATAACACGTTTGGTGGATTATGACGATGGCCATGTGCATATGGTTTTAGACAATAAAAATCAATTTTCTTTGTTTTTTTTTCATTTTTTCCATTTGTTTTTCATATTGTATCATTTTCCTTCGGTTTTGTTCGTTTTTATCATCTTACTGTTGGTTAGAGATTTGTTTCCGATCTAAACCCCTCCGATTCAGGGTACTTATTACGTTTAGTGATTAGCTTATCTTATCTTATCTAATCTAATCTAATCTATTCTAATCTTTCTAATCAAACTAACTAACTATCTATCTATTTATTTATCTTTCTATCTATTTACCTTATCTTATCTAATCTAATCTAATCTAATCTATCTATCTAATCTAATCTAATCTAATCTAAACTAATCTAATCTAATCTAATCTAATCTAATCTATCTATCTATCTATCTATCTATCTATCTATCTATCTCATCTATCTAATCTATCTAACTAACTATCTATCTATCTATTTATCGATCTATCTATTTATCTTATCTTATCTAATCTAATCTATCTAAGTATCTGTCTATCTATCCGCATAAACACATACACACACATACAAATATATGTAACTATATATACAGATATCATTGATAGGATTAAAATATAGGTGATATCATATTTGCATATGTACATAAATCATACTGTAATATGTTTACTCAATGGATTTGGCTCTGACTTGGCCTCAACTGCTCCCAGCCTGGCGTGGCAGGCAAAGGTCCAAGTAGAGGCTCTGTTTGGACCACATGGGGCCAGTGGTGGCCATACATCCTGGGCCCGTGGCCCATGGCCCGGTGGCGATGCTACGACAGCTGGCTTTCTGTACCATCAAATATGGTAGTTTCTTATGGGAAAATCCTCTGTATTCCTCTGTAAAATGGAGGTGTTCATGGGAAAATCATCCAAAAATGAAGCATGTTCCAGAACTATCTTGGACTACCAGAGAGTAGACCATCCAGTTTCGGAGGGAGACAATTTGGAGCCGGAGCCGTAGAGTCCGAGGTTTATCCTTGCAGCTAGTATCATAGACGTCACAATGAATTTTCAAGTGAGTTCAATTTCAAACACACCCAAATCTGATATTGTTGGTTATGCATCACCCTATAAATCATTACTTCCCACTATGTAGTCCTTTTCAGACATCCAAACTCATCATTCAGTGGTTAAATGGTGTCAATCATCCCTGCATTCTGTGGTTAAACCACCAGTATCGATGCTTGAATCATCTTATAATCCCCCAAATCCACCCCAACACAAAAGTGTGACATTTGTCATTTAAGAGTTCACCCCTAAAATCACGTTGATTTCAAATATCTATAGCACACTGCTTTCGTGAAATCGCCGAGTTTCGACTTGCCAAAAAGAGCCGCACATCGCAGCGCAGCGGAGGTAGCCGCAAACGCGACAAGGGTCGAATCACCACCTGCGATTCGACGAATAGTTGGATTGGGGGGGATGGTAAACAACCAACAATATCCAACAACGGTTTCAACCATGAAACATGGGGTTGAGCATGATTTAATCGTCGACATTTGGGGATTCTGCAGATATGACCGATATGACCAATCAATGGAATGATTTTGTTCCAGTTTTTTACCCATAAGTACCACTTTATCCTACAGCATTTCCCTTGGACCCATTCTAGACACCACCAAAAACCAGAGAAAGTTGCCAGCATCAATCTGGGATTATGTATAGCTGGGTTGTAACTTCCAACCATACAGACTTGAGTAGTGGATATGCATGAGCTACCTTCTTATCTCTCTGATGCTCTAACCTGGCAATGAAAAATCCACATGTCCATGAGTTTCAATGTTCATTTTCCCTGTGGTAATTTAACATAGCTATCGAAAATGGTCATTTATAGTTGTTTTCCCTTTTTCCCAATTAAACATTGTGATTTTCCATAGTTATGTTAGTTTACCAGAGGGTATAGATTACTATAGATGATGTTCCCACATGTTCCACATGTTCCCGCTCAACATGGACATTTCATGGGATTTCTGCCAGGTTGATTTGCGAGCAGCAACAGCTGCCACCCCTGTGAAGCAATCATCTCGAAACATCTCCAAACTGGTCACAAGTTATATAATGTCATATCATGTCATATCTGTATCAACTCATATCCGCAAATTGGTGGTGCTGATATGTCTTGATCCCATCTTTCAAGTTTCTTGTCCCTTGCATCTAAGATATCTACAAGTAAATCATAGTAAATCTTACAGCTGACACTCACCAGCTTGAACCATCACCAGGCAATGAGCCTTTTCTTCCGCTGCAACGGAGCCCTGGGTGCCATACTGATTGGCAAATCCGGGTGGGTCAACACTGTTGCTGCTATGTTTGGGGCGATGTTGGCCCGTATTTGCTGTTGAATTATGTTCTTTTAGTGGGCTGATTGTGTGCGGTGAGGTGACAAAAGCGGATATTGAACAACATACATTTGGATATCACCGAAATACTCCCAACCAAGAAGTCAAAACTGGCCCGAAGTAGGACGCAACAAATATATATATATATATATGTACATACAAATATAATATTGACATCTTGATCTTCAGAGTGTCAACCCATATGCCCGCGTTACCCATATCTTCGGGGATCGGAGTCAAAGCCTTGTGAACGGGTTTGAAGAGGAATGGACAAGGGCCACAAGGGGTTCTTTGGACACTCAAGATTGGCTCGGTAAAAAAGGGGTGAGTAGCATGGATTCCCTACGTCAGATTTAGAGTCTTTGGCTTTTCATGTTGGCAATGGTCTGCTGATACCACTAGTCACTCCCTCTTTCTTGTCAATTTATGTTAAAACCCATTGGACCGGATGTGCCAGAAAGAGGAACAAACTGACAATCAATAGTGCTGTGAATGAATCCTCGACATGTTCGAGCATTAGCTGGCACGAAATTCAAAGGACGCCTGTTTAACGAATTGCTACATCTGGCCACTGTCTCTTTCATGTCAACTTCAATTTCATAAGATTTTAACCTTCTGGATGCCAGAGGATAGCAAATAACATTCCGGTCTAAATTGGACCTTTCGAGTTCTAGCCTTCATCTCACTGGATCTTACTGGTGCTTAGTAGGGAATGGGGGGAATGATCCATAATATTCATGAATAATCATCCGATCCCAATCTTCACCAGGAAATCCTTGCCCAGCCTCCAGGCAAACGGTGGCCATGGAACGCTGCTCTTCCATCTCGGGGTCACTGACGGCACCCTCCACAAACAACGGACCCAAGCGGGTCGCTGACTCCTGCTGCATGTGCAACTACTGTAAGTTGAATGTTTTGAAACTAATATTTTCTTTGCAACTGTATATTCTTAATTAAGCAATATGTGTGCTACAGTATTAACAGTGTTATATATATATATACATACATATATGACCGTCATGTATGTTTTCATATTTGGTCATATCTGAATACCGACTTGAAATCAAATTGCGAACCACGCGGATGTTTGGATGGAGAGTGGAGGGTTTACCTTTCTACTTGTTGCCAGGTGGGTACAGCATCCATGTCAATGGTCCAAACATGCCAAAACATGTCCAAACCCATCTGTTGGGTTTTATTTTGGACAAGTATTACGATAGTCAGAAACAATTGAAAAATGCAACAAAACACTAACGTAACTCATAAGATGCACATGAAAATCACACACCCATGTAGCCAACATGTTTTCTGTCCTTTGATTCTGCGCAGGGTCTTTCAGAGAGCACAAAATAAGACCTTGGACAGGTCGTTGCTGCGCAGTTCCAGATGTATCTGAGTTTTCACCAATGTAGAACGTGTATGCGATAGATTTTGAGTATTAACAACGTGTTAGTTGGGATGCACGTATTGACTGCATCTATCCATACAATGGAAGTTCCATTGCCTAACCAGTGATGAACCAAAACCATCCAACACATTCGTATGCCGTATGCAAATACCATGAGCATCCATGAGCATGACACCTGTTTAACAAAATAGTGACTTTTCCAGACCGTGCAGTTCTGTGGGGAAAAACCCTGCAAAACTCAATGTACAAACATACCCACTCTAGAGTGGAATGTCAAATCTGTCATCCCTGTAATCCACGTCAGGGGCTGGCCCACGTTAAACATTTCTCGCATTTCCCACCCATGTCTCCCAGCTCAACTGCAGACCCAACTAGCATGGTTTTCACTTTTACTTCAATATCTGAAAAATCGCATTTCCGACTGACAATGTGGTGCCCCCAGCTATAAACTGCTATATAAGCCCATTGACTAACTATAAAATTAAAACAAATAAATGAATATGTATATATGGATAGTATATGGATAGTAAATGGATAGTATATGAATAGTATATAGATAGTATATGGATAGTATATGATGGATAGTATATGGATAGTATATGGGTAGTATGTATATATATATATATATATAATTATATATATATATATATACATATGTAGAAAGAGATACCATAAGATCCTAGTCTAGTGGAAAAATTGTGTTTGCCAACATTATCTATCCGCCATGGAGCACCTTACAAGTCGCTTCACTTTTTAGCTTCCCGGCGCTTGAAATTCGGATGGCAAGGCCATCAATGCCGGAAAGGCTTCACCTGGGGACCATATTCGAAGGCTCTATGACCGAACTTTGGTTTTGTTCCCCACCTGTCAGGTGAGGGCCGAGGGTTGTTAGATTTCATGTCAGCTGTCCCGCCTCCTTCTCCTTCTCCTCCGCCGGACCTCAACTGCAAGCGCTAGATCGCAGTGTTCCGCGCCGGACCCGGACAGCAATCTCAGGATCAGAGTGATCCCGCCGGACCCCAACGCAAGCGCTAGATTGCAGCGGTCTCCGCTGGGCCCGAACAGCAAGCCCAGGATCAGAGTGATCCCGCCGGACCTCAACTGCAAGCGCTAGATCGCAGTGTTCCCCGCCGGACCCAAACAGCAAGCTCAGGATCAGAGTGATCCTGCCGGACCTCAACTGCAAGCGCTAGATTGCAGTGTTCCCCGCCGGAACCGAACAGCAAGCCCAGGATCATAGTGATCCCGCCGGACCTCAACTGCAAGCGCTAGATCGCAGTGTTCCCCGCCAGGCCCGAACGGCAAGCTCAGGATCAGAGTGATCCCCGCCGGACCTTAACTGTTCCCTGCCGGGCCCGAACGGCAAGCTCAGGATCAGAGTGATCCCCGCCGGACCTCAACTGCAAGCGCTAGATCGCAGTGTTCCCCGCCGGACCTCAACCACAAAGAATCTCCGAAGATATACCAGATAGAATGCCAGAAAGAGTGTCAGAAGATATGCCAGATACATTTGCCAGAAAAAATGACAGAGAAAATGTCAGAACATATTCCAGAAAGAATGCCCGAAAAGATGCCAGATAGAATGTCAAAATAGAAACCAAATAGAACGCCAGAAAGAATGTGAGAATACATGCCAGAAAGTGTGTCAGAATAGATGCCAGATAGAATGTCAAAGTATAATAAAGTATATGCCAAAAAAAAATGTCAGAATAAATATGCCATATATACTTCCAGATGGGATGTCAGAAACTATGTCAGAATAGTGGTTCAGGGTGGGGATCACTCGAAGAAAGTTTTTTTTTTTTAAATAAGCCGAACCTAAATTCACAGGTTCTCGCAGGTTCCCTGAAATTTTCAGACACACCATATCCCAAAAAGGCAAAGGATAGCTGCGATAACCCATCAAACAGTGCTTTTTCCTTGAGGGCCCAGATCCGAATGGGATACGCCGCATAGCAATCCGCATCCGTATCCCCAGATTCGAAGACATGTGCGTGAAGTAATTTTACCCAACTGTACGCATTTAGTGTAGAGGTATGTATCTCTAGTGATTGCACCTGGAAGTAAACCATAGAAGTAAACCAAACAACAACAACAACAACAACACCAGCAGCAACAACAACAACAACAAACAACAGCAGCAACAACAACAACAAACAACAAACAACAACAACAACAACAAGCAACAAGCATCAAGCAACAAACAACAAACAACAACAAACAACAAGAAACAAGAAACAAGAAACAAGAAACAAGAAACAAGAAACAAGAAACAACAACAACCAACATCACCATCACCAACAACAACAACAACAACAACAACAACAACAACAACAACAACAACAACAACAACAACAACAACAGCAACAACAACAACAGCAACAACAACAACAACAACAACAACCAACAAACAAAAACCAACAACCAACACACAACAAACAACAAACAACAAACAACCAACAACAAACAACCAACAACAACAACAGCAACCACAACCACAACCAACATCAACAACATCAACAACATCAACATCAACAACATCAACAACATCAACAGCAACAACAACAGCAACAGCAGCAACCACAACCACAACCATAGAAGTAATCCCAACGCATGTGTTCCAAGGTTCCGCTTTGTTTCGCTATTGATTTCATGAGTTCATGGCGGCTTCACCATGCCGCCGCACCTCCCAGTGGAAAGGGACGCCATCGCAATTCCACGCACCATGTTGAAGCATCCTGGAGGGAATGACATAGCTATAAAATTGTGTGTCTGAAACATGGAGAAATAAACACAACATATGCCAACACGTATTTTTTAAAACAATATAAATATATAAATATAATGCATATGTAAATGTATATATAAAAATATATTTTAGAGAGAAACAGAGAACAATTTTGATAGGGATAAGAATATACAAGAATAACCTATGATAAGTAGTGGATGTAGGGGTCCCTTATCAGACTGCAGATGTGCAAGGTCAGCTATATGTGGGAGTAGTTTGCACTCAATCTGTGTTACTCCCATACTTGTATGGTGATCCTCGGCTACTTGAAACAAAACATACCTCCAAAAAAACACGATGCTTTCTCTCTAGACCAGGCCACAAGTGGAGGCGTTCAACAAGATTTCGGCACCATCTCAAGCAATACTTAACTCTTTTCAAGCTAAGAAAAAACTATTTAATCCATTTGAATTCCCTGATCTGATTAATTACTTGTATTATTCCCATGTTTACTGGTGCGCGTCACATGCTTGATCTAATGTAATATGAGACTGCTGAATCATTGGCCCAAGGGCACGACCACGTCTGAAGGTGCCGTCTCCTCTCCATCACACTGAATTTCCGCATCAAAGAGCTTCACCCGGCCCTGACGGGTGCTGTCGCATCAGATCCAAAGAGCTTCAGACCTTCCATGGCATTTTTCTGCCTCAAATATGTTTTTTTTAAGTACGAAACTGAGATCGAGATCAAGAAATAAGAAGGGGAAAGCATACGAAGCTAAAACCGGAAAAGCATGGAATGTGATGTAGCCCACGAAACAAGAGATGTCCATCAAGACACATTTTTTGTGAAGAACGGAGTTATTTTTTTTGGATTATCCGGCAGTCATCTGTGTTATATTAGATTCCCCACCTAGTGGAAAATTATAAGCAAGTCCAGAGATGCCAAAGATTGATAAAATAGTGGTTATTTAACATGATTACTAATAGGTTTTCATTGGATTACAGTGTTTACAATTATTTGGAAGCTTAATAACCACCGATGGAAAGCAAATCCAGGTTGTGAATAATGTTGTTATATGGTGCGTTTACCATGATGGTGTGTAAGATGGCTAAACATTGTGAAGATACAACAAAGTGCGGATGGGACAAAAAAATGATAATTCAAAGATTGATGGATGGTTTATGATTCTATTCTGGCTGATTCTGGTTGGTTCCCAGCTCGCCTTCCAAAAGCTTATCTTCTAATGGTTGTGTATAAATTACAATTGCCCCCCCCAAAAAAAAACTAAAAGTCTCAGGGACTCGCTTTGAACTTTGAACCGCCATGTGTTTCTGCCCAATACTGCTGGTCCTTCAGCGCCCGAGTAGGATACACTTTCAAACACACTGTACTTGCGCTGTTACCAAAGAGGACACAAGATGCCCCGCCAACTCCTCAGTATGGACTATATGGTTGAATCAACCCTCGGAGCAAGAATCACAAACAAACATGACTGCAATCTACGCCCCAAAATCTGTCAAGTACACTCCAAACCTTCCGCTCTTGTGCATCTTGTATACCCTTCACTGCAGACAAAAATGACAGGTACCACTGTATCACGGACAACTTGTCGGCTCAACGCCACCCTCTTCATCTTTTTCTTTTCCTTTGGCTTCGCTTGTTCCTTCCAGTTTGGCTCCGCATCTCACGTGTTCCAAGACATGGGGAAACGGTCATCATCAATAAAGAGGACTTTGCTTCACGAAACTGATTGAAAACAAACCTCTCAAACATTGGTCCATTGCAGCATGTGCCATTGCAGTCTTTGAGAGGCAGAACATCGGAGACGGATGAAAGAAATCAGAGGTTGAGTGACATATCCTTTACACCGGTTTTCCTATTGTGGCTGAGTCCAATGGATGTAAATATGTATATTTCAGTTTGCAATATGGCATACTGTTGCTGAGTCACAGTTGTTTGAGGTGAATTGCCCTGAACGAAAAACATCCAACAAACCTATGATCACCCGACGTTTCAATCACTGGGCAACTGGGTGACCATTTCAACAAACAAATCACAAAACTCTTTGGATAAAACTGGACATGGGTGACATGGGTCAAAATTTTGATCCATTCCCCAAATCTCATGTTACAATGGTATCCCATGAAATGCCATTGCAACCCCAGGTTTGTTGGTTAAACCCATTTTCAGGTCACCTCAGCACTGCAGCACCTCTCCCCGGAATCCTCAGCCGCGTCATCTTCCCGTGGATCTTCAATCGTGTCCTTCACGCCTCTTTCGGTTTCGTTTGTTGCTTCTTCCCCCCGTTCTCCTACGATGTGGCATGGCTTTGTCTGAAATGTTGGATCCCGAAACCGGTTATTATGATACATACATATATATATAACTATATATATATTTATATATCAACCTCTCTGTTGATTATGCAATATATGATATAATATACTATGATTTGAAAAACAACAACGATCATCCTCTCTGAGGAGGTAGATTCCGACATGTTTGATCTTTGTGGTCTACTGAGGAGCTCAAAACACTCCAAAAAGTTTGGGAATCCTTCAGTTTTCCACCGATCAACATCTTGAATTCAGTGTGTCATTCTAGATATTATCATTATATACATGTGTATATATTACATATATACACATATGTTAGTGTAAAAAATATTTATATATACATACATATGTTGAAATTGATAAATGTATAAAATATGTATGGTCGTGTATGTATTGTATATAACATGTATGCATGTACATGTACTGATGAATTTTACCGAAATGATGGATTCTCCGAAACAAATCCAAAAAAATCGTTTATACACATGGGAAAACACTGATTATCTGATTATCTTATACAATCTGCTAGAATTGGGGGTACCACAATTTTACTGTAGATAATTTGAAACAAATCCAAATTTGTGTTGCTGAATACCTCCATGCTCCTCTTTTGCGTCTCAACTTGGATGGCTCAAAGAGATCCTTACCAACAATTGATTGATTTAAGGGAACATCTACAGTTACAGGAATATTTGATTTTTAGATACCGACTGAGTCATATTGTCATATTATGTCATCTTGTATTGTCATTCAGAATGTGGCTGGGTTTCTCTAACTTTTCCCTTACCCTCTAATATAATCAAACGTGGCAGTGGAGAATCACCCATCTAGAGATGATTTTACAGGCACAAACCCCATTATTTCGGGAACTCCTAGTTTGCCATGTTTGAGTCGCCTATTGTATTCTGAATAAATCCCATGAAATCCCATGAAACCCAACAACGTTCCAGGTATTTCACAGCTTGCCATGTTTGATTACCGCCGGGTAAACCTTTTTCTCGGATACTACCCTCCGGTCGTCCTGTGTCATCTCCATCTGATTGGTGATCCTTCTTTGCATCTTCGCCACCTCGAGGGGTCACCAAAAATGGCTCACCAAAAGCATCGCAGGTCGTGGCTTTCAGCATGGGCATACTTAAGACAAAAAAAACACCAGAAAAATAGAGGTTTAACCAACAAAGAATTGCATTTCAGCTAGACCGTGAGAATGGCATAGTTTTAGAGGAAAGTAGGAAGATGTAGGAAGTCTTCGAAGCTCCTCTTTGGACAGGTCTACGTCAGTTCCCCAACCAATATGTTCGCACTCAGGGGTTCTTACAGTAGGAGTTAAGGCCGAGGCTAGATCAGGGTACGCTCTCTGGTCCCCGTTTCTTTTCCTGTAAATTCTCGCATAAACATGGCTTTGTGCCATGTCCATGTGCAGTTCGACTACGAGGGCTCGCACAAAGTATGCAATGCGAAGCTCGTGGGAGGTTCTTGTATCAAGGTCTTGTAAGATCCCCTCCAGCAGCAGCAGCAGGTCCAAGATTCTCTTAGGGGGTCCTGGCATGAAGATCTTGCTCGAGGTCTTTTACAACCCTGAAGATCAGCTAAGACATTTTTGAAGGAAGTAGGTAGTGTCATGTTTTTAGTTAAAACAAAACATTAGTTAATTTATAACTTGCCGAATTAGATAACTTAGCTGCCTTTTTGCTTTGAAGTTGCCTTAGGTAACTCATGTTTTGCCCTGAAAACCAAGGTGTTCGCCATAATATATATATATATATATATAAATATTTGGAAAATCAACGTCAAAATGTGACACAGTAACTCCTAAACAATATAAACCACAAGAACATGAGTGTGAACACAAGACCCTACTAAGGCTGCAACAGTAACTTTTGGAAGTGTTTCGGCAAGTATATAACTCCTAGAAGCTGCCACATTTTTTTCCACATATTTATGATAGTTTTGGCACTTTGGCCATCAGCTGTCCAGCTGGAAATGCATGCCCAAGCGAAAGCGCTCCGTCATCTTGCAAGGAGCTTGGTGTGGAGCAGTTCCATGAACACACTGTTGACACAAGGTTTTGCAAAACATGCATAAGATCTTCACCTGGAAAGCACCAAGGCACTGACGTGCACAAGGCAATGTAACTTTGAAGTAACAATGAAAAGGCCAGGCGCATCTTCTGCACTGCAAGTGTCCCATTTGCTGGCAGCATTGTGAAAAAAGCTGCGCGGATTCAAGAGGGAAGGCATCAAGTTCTTAGCTTTTCACATGAGGTATTCCATCTGGCAATTGAGCTTCAAGAGGGTGAAGAGCATTCGATTTACCTTAAAAAACGACAAATAGTTAAAACAAAAGAATGTTTGCCATAAAATAGCTATTTTTTAAAAAAATACCTAACTCCTTCAAAGTTGTCTTAACTGATCTTCAGGGAACTCCTTGTGCGAAGATCTTGTGGGGATCCTCGTGAAATGCTGTCAGAGGCCTTTGCATGACCTTGTGCCTTGTGTTAAGATCTTGTGGAGATCCTTTTGAAATACTGTTCAAGAGGTCTTTGCATCAAGATATTGTAGTGCTTATATGAAAGTGTTGTTTGTATCTGGTACATTGACTTCCTACACCCCAACACTGTTCGGGGTCTCTTGCCGGTGTATTTTTTTTATTGGGAAGGTAATTCTATGTCTTACATACAGAATATATTTTGTCAAACATGACAACTATATAATTTACCTTCGTTTACCTTAATACGCTTCTAGAAACCCAACCTTTCAAACTGCGATCAGTAACTGTTGCGTTAGTCCAATTGCCACAAAGGTCAACATCGCATGCAAACTCCAACCGTGAGTTTGCTTAGTACCTGGGTAGTAACCAGAAATATAAGGATTTATCATGATTTACACACCATTTGTATATGGGAGAACATCCCACGAATCGGGGGGTCAGCAAGCCTTCTCGTTGGCTTTCATCCTCCTCTGCTTCCTCTGCTTCTTCTGCTTCCTCTGCCCAGTCTTCCGTATAATGCTCTGAAGATTTTGATTCCTCCTGAAAGTCACCGAAGAGAATTCAGAATCTGCCGCTGCAATTCGGTTACAACATGCCACAGCAAAGCCCCATAAAGTCAATTTGAAAGCGATAACAGCGACAACGAGATTCAATTATAAATCCAGATCCAGAGTCCATAGCGGTTGCTGTGAAACTCCTGTGTACCCAGTACACACACACACTGCAATCCGCCCCATCATCTTACTTAAATGATCATGTAACACCGTGCAAATCGCCCTGATTCTGGAAGGTCTCCTGATGTTTTCTTTGTCTTTCTTCCTCCTGACCCAGCGCGCATCAGTGTGGCATAGTTAGTTTCTGATCAGAGGCCATTGAGGTTCCTAAGGCCTCCAGTGGAAACGAGGTGAGCCACACGTTTGCGTTCTGTGACGTGGTATAAATATATTTTTTCAATGAACTCCGCCCCAAAAAAACACATCATTAACTTGCCATGGTTCATGATTCATTGCTCCTGCCATCACTTCATCCGCCGTAGGAAGAATAAAAGCTTTGATCCTTACGAATTCCTGCCTCCACTCTCGGCGACTCGGTGAGTTTTTTGGCCGGATAATCCCTACATATCCCTACTAAATTTATTTCATCTAAATTCCAAAGTTCAATATACAAACAATCTCACAGAAGTGTTGACATGTTGGGATATCAACAATTCCCGCAGGCCCCGGCCTGGTCGACTTCGTCGGCTTCTCCCTGAACTTCCTCACGGCAAACCAGTTTCAACATTGGTCGGGAATTTGACTCATTAAAAGTCACTATAGAAATATCACCATCATGTGCCTGCCAGTGATTTTGGCTGGGTTGCGCGCCCCCATGCCATATTTCTTGGGTTTGGTCCCCTATTCTCCACATTCCAAGGCATATATGTCCAAAGCACGATGCAAAGGCTACATTTAGAGACGTGGCTGGAGAATCCACAGTTGCGTCCTCTTCAGAAGTGCCTTCTTCAGTGGAGACCTCCTCTGCTTTGGGAGGAAGCACCTGTCTGCAGCAGAGACACTGCGTGTATGCTGGGAAGGTGGAAGCAAAAAGAACATGGAATATTCCTGGTACTTGTGATATGATATATATCTTGTTACATGGAATATTCCTGGTACTTGTGATATTATCGAAGGAAGTTTAGAAGTCAAACTTCCGACGATATGGACAGATGAAAAGCAGAGATGACAAGAGTCAGAGAAGAGAAGAGAAGAGAAGAAGAAAGAAGATCAAAAAAGAGAAAGCCTCAGAAGAAAGAAGATCCAGGTGTGCGAAAAGGTAGGAAAAATCGCAAAAAACTTTGTGTTTTTCCAATGATTTGTTGCTCCGGAAGGTCGAAAAGTAGGCTCGCTAAAGCAAGCGGCGGGTGCGGAGAGATGAGAGATGAACAATCGCACGCCGTTGTGGCGCGAAGCACATTTCCAAGTCAAAATGTACAAAACACCTCAGCTTCGGAGCACTTTTAGAAGTTGCGATGTCGAAAAAGTGCATGCCGTTGTGGCGCAAAGCACATTTCGAAGTCAAAATGTACAAAAGGAAGTTGAGATGTCGAAAAAGTGCACGTCGTTGTGGCGCGAAGCACATTTCGAAGTAAACATGTAAAAAACACCACATGCTCGGACCACTTTTTGACGTTCAGGTGTCGTTTCGCGTGGCAGGCGCAAGGGATTGCGCACCGTGTCAAAAGTGAGCAAAACGTGAGGGTTTTGTAGCATGTCCAAAAACGATGGCAGGCGTGGGACATTTGAAGAGGATCTGCAAAGATGCATTTTCTGTGGCAGGCGCAGTACAAGAGACATGTTGAGCTGTTAGGAGGTCCGGGCGCTGATTTCCTGAGAGGGGTTGCATGTTGGAGCCTCAGATCTTCAGGTTTGCTGAGATGATTTTGCGTGACAGGTGCAGCACTTCGTATGACCTGGCATCACTTATTAGTGGCAGGCGCAGTAGTTTAGACAGATGGAGTGGAAAAATCGCAAAACGTAATGGCACGAGGCCGTCCGCTCTGCACTCAACTTTCCATTTTTGAAGGATGTCTCGCAGAATTGCTTCGTTTTTGATGTTGTCAACTTTAAAAAATGAGGAAGTCTCGCAGAATTGCTTCGTTTTTGACGTTGTCAAGTTCAAAAATTGAAGAAGTCTCGCTGAATTGCTGCGTTTTTGATGTTGTGAAGTTCAAAAACTGAGAAAGTCTTTCAGACTAGCTTCCTTTTCAAGCTTGCAGATTGACAGATAGATAGAGAGACAACTACAACTGCAACTACAAGTACCACTACACCAACTACAAGTACAAATATACTACGCTACATTACACAACACTAATTACACTACGCTACACTCATTACATCTAATTACGCTACACTACACAAATTACACTACAATTGCTACAACAGCCACCTCTCACAACAGGAACTACTACAACAGCAACTACTACAACAGCAACTACTACAACAGCAACTACTACAACAGCAACTACTACTACTACTACGACGACGACTACTACTACTACTACGACGACGACTACTACTACTACTACTACGACTACGACGACGACTACTACTATCACTACCACTACCACTACCACTACCACTATACCACTACTACTGCTACTACTACTACTACTACGACTACTACGACTACTACGACTACGACTACTACTACGACTACTACGACTACGACTACGACTACGACTACTACGACTACGACTACTACTACGACTACTACGACTACGACTACGACTACGACTACTACGACTACGACTACGATTACGACGACGACGACGACGACGACGACGACTACTACTACTACTACTATACCACCACCACCACCACCACCACCACCACAACAGCTACAACTACAATTACAGCTACACTACACTACACTACAATACACTAATTTAACTGCAGTGCATTACAGCTACAAACACAACTACAACTACACTACATTACGCAACACTACACTACACTAATTACATTACATTACGCTACAACTGCAATTACCACTACATTGCACTACCCGACACTACAATACACTAGACTACACTACGCTATACCACGCTACAGGACACAACACTACAGTACACTACAATACACTACGCTAATTACACCACACCACAACTATAACTGCAACTACACTACACTAGTTACACTACATTACAGCTACAACTTAAAACTACAACTCAAGTACACTACAACTACAACTACAACTGCAACTACAACTGCACTACACCACACTGTATCCAGCAGTTGTGGTGAGGTGACCACTGCAACCATTGCAGCCAGTCCAGGAAACACAACTCCAACCACCTTTCGGTCCATCAGTGGATTCGCTCTGCCATCCGTGATTCACAACAACCAACCTCTCCTATAGGTTTCCTATTTTTGAAACTTCCGCCACCGCCTTGTGCGGTA
>Ga0126342_10012116_pt1 | contig 15401 bp, 15 predicted proteins | sample Cyp1metagenome_FD_92528 | JGI IMG/M metagenome (GOLD analysis project Ga0126342, IMG submission 92528) | Coral microbial communities from Lord Howe Island, Old Settlement Bay, Australia - Cyphastrea 1 metagenome | ecosystem: Host-associated > Invertebrates > Cnidaria > Coral ...
AAAAATATTCGTAGGATAAAGGGGGAAGACCTGAAAGTGCGAAGCACCGAAGAATATTTATGCCCATTTGCTTTGATTCGTTGCCACTTCTTCCGGGGTCGGCGGCAGGGGCGGCAGCCCTTATATACTGCCTCTCAACACGACATGCCTCGGGCGACATCTCTTCAGGGTCCACCAGAAAGAGTAGCGGACGACGATAGACCCCCTGCACCGCTTGGCTATCTCACTTCCTACAGCATACGGAGTACAGCAGAGCTGTCCTCGTTCCAGAGTTCATCCAAGATGAAGTTCAGGTGCTTGAAAATGTTGCCTCAGGTCGAAAGCAGTACAGAAAACGAGACAGAACAGCACAGTCTGTCTCAGACAGTTGAGACTCCGCTCGAATCAGATCATATCTGATCAATTCTCACAGGTCGCAAGGAAGAAGTAGAAACACACTGGCACTTAGTACGAGACCATCACAGCGGCCAAGACTCCCCAAGTCCATGTCCTCCCAATCTGGTGTGCACGAAGGAGGTGCTTCTTTGATGTATGACGGACTTTGCGTATGTTGAGTGATCAACCCGACCCGTTTGGAACAGACAGAGAGATCCTCACCTTCAAAGCGATGTCACCCAACTCTTCAAACTTCAACGGCCATCGACCAACACCCTCATTGACTGTCATTGACCGTCCAACCAAGTCATTTCAATTGATTTCTGTCGACTTCTATTAGTTTCTAATCATTGATTTCTATTGATCTCTATTGATCTCTATTAGTTTCTAATAATTGATTTCTGTTGGTTTCTATTGATTTCTATTGATTTCTATTAGCTTCTAATCATTGATTTCTGTTGGTTTCTATTGATTTCTATTGATTTCTATTAGCTTTTAATCATTGATTTCTATTGATTTCTATTAGATTGCTATTATTTTCTAATCATTGATTTCTATTGATTTCTATCAGTTTCTAATCATTGATTTCTATGGATTTCTATTGATCTCTATTAGTTTCTACTCATTGATTTCTATTGAGTTCTATTGATTTCTATTGATCTCTATTAGTTTCTAATCATTGGTTTCTAGTGGTTTCTATTGATTTCTATTAGTTTCTAAATCATTGATTTCTATTGAATTCTATCGTCTTCTATTAGTTTCTTTCTAATCGTTGATTTCCTATTGATTTCTATTAGTTTCTAATCATTGATTTATATTAGTTTCTAATCATATATTTCTATTGATTTTTAATGATTTCTATTGATTTATATTGATTTATATTGATTTCTATTAGTGTCTAATCATCGATGTCTACTGATTTCTATTAGTTTCTAATCACTGAGTTCTATTGTTTCTATTGATTTTCAATGATTTCTTTTGATTTCTATTGATTTCTATGAGTTTCTAATCATTGATTTCTATTGATTTCTATTAGATTTCTATTGACTTCTATTGATTTCTATTAGATTTCTATTGGTTTCTATTGGTTTCTATTGACTCTTCATTTCTATTGATTTCTATTAGATTTCTATTGATTTCTTTCGATATCTCTTGATTTCTATTAGATATCTATTGATTTCTAGTGATGTCTATTAGTTTCTATTGGATTTCTACTGATTTCTATGAGATTTCTATGAGATTTCTATGAGATTTCTATTGATTTCTATTGATTTCTATTGATTTCTATTGATTTCCATGTAATGTATAGTTCGCCATGTACCTCCCCAACTTTCGCCTCGGGCCCTCAATGTTGGAAACGATTTGAAACGTGGATCTCATCTGTATCGGTCAATTAGATTTATTGTGGCTCCTGTACATGCAACCTGTACCGAGACACAGACATGCTAAGTGCAATTGGGACGATTGCAATCAAGCCTCAACCCCTCCTGTCTCCATGAATTGAGGTACAAACTTGGGACCCACAATGCCCGTAGGGACAACTGGGATTTCCACCTTGCCAAGTCAAGAACAGCAAACAACTTACTCTTATTGCTCAGGCTTGGTTCACTGATGAAGGATCATGCGGATGAGTTTTAGATCTCGTACAACCTGCTACTTGCAACTAGAAAGTGAGTTTGACAAGCATGGGATGTGCAGAGCTGCCATTCAATTTCTGTGAGGAACTGCCTGTAGAAGAGAAGGGCGTTGAGACTCTGGTCGACAAAGGGAAGGTGCCTCGCACATCAAGAGATTAGCATTAGCAACCGAAGCAGGTCATTCCACATCTGAAAGGTGTTGAATTCAAGTGTGAGCAGTGACGAGCAGTGATGAGCAGTGGGAACGAAGAAATTGGGGTGATCGCGCCAACTTTTCGTAATCCTCTGCTTCTCGAGCCTCAAGACATATAGCTTGTGAAACAAGCATCAGCGCAACAAAGAAACGTGCAAAATAGATGTCTGGCATTGGGTTGATGTGCAATGATGTGCATCTCTTGAACACAGCCTTTTCAAATAAGTCAGTCACCCACTCGCGTAAAAAGCGGGCACTGCGCCGATTCTTGCGCCTCAAGAGCGGCACTAGGTGACTAGGTGGGATGAGTCTGATGAGTGAAATGACGCCATTGATTGAAATGGCCCGGAGGCTTGACATCTTCAGTGAATTCCCCAAAATCTGTTCAAGCAATCCAACCATGAGGCAGGACTCAAGATACTCAAGTCTTTGACAAATGGTGGACCGAGAGTTGTGGACAGCGGAAAATTAATGAAAATTACGACTCTTATATCACTTATATCCTCGATTCCCTTTATCTTTCATTCTGTGATTGATCAGCACATCATGGTCTTTGACAGCTCCAGGACGAATTAGTTGTGTCAGCTGTTTCAATTTTGAAAAGTCTGAGTCCTTCCAAATCCTTCCCAGTCCCAGTCGTTTCATTTCCAGGGCTTTGGCCAAACGGACCAAGCATGCTGCAGTGTGGACTGGTGCCAGTTCCAGGTGCAACAGCTCGGCTCATTCGGCCTTCGAGTATTGACATATCTGAAACGTCACGACTCACGATCTTCCATTTCTTTGTGGATGATTTGCCAGGGAATTTGCGACTGAAAAGGTCGAAATATGTCGAAATGAAATGTAAAGAGGACCGGAAATGCCTCAGGACAAACAAACCTGCAAGTGGCCGTTGTAGTGTAGATCAAACCGACAGAAGAGCCCTGTCCTGCAAGTGCCAAGCTTCGACATCAGACTGCAGAACACATCTGCGGCCTCTCAATCAAATGCTGTCAATGCTGTCATGCTCAAAAAGTATATGGAATGCAACAAGCACATGCAACGGATAGCATACCATTGTGTTACGGTCGTTCAGTTTTTGATTGCGAAGGAGCAAAAACTACTAATACTGTTGCTTGCAAAACTGAGAAGAACATGAGATGCCACTTCCCTACAAAGGATCTGGATGCTCACAGTCAGGTAGACACATGCCTGATGCGATGGGATAGGTGCATTGCCATATGGAGGTACCTGCTTCTGACAAGCAGGAACCAGCAGTTGCATGTGTTATAACACCACTGAAGCTCAATTACATTCGGATTACATTTAGGTAATTTATAGGTCATTTGAATATATTTAAATACATTTCACTGCATTTGCATTGTTGTGCTCATCTCATCAGTGCCATCCTGATGTGTTTCTCGATACATTTGCAATCAGTAAGGTCTGGGCTTGATTTTTCGAGAGCTAAGCCCTCTACGCATTGCTGCAACCATTCATGCTCAAAGGTTTGCCGTAGTCTCACAGCAGGTAAACCTGCCAGGTGGGGTGGCCTCTCCGAGTGAGCTTCAACTGGCTTCAACGCTTCCATATACATTTTGTGACACGTCTGGGGTCGTGACATTCGCAAGGATTGTCCAAGCGGTGAGCTTCCAGCCAAGACAACAGAGGCTGCACTGAGGAGCTGAAGCCTTCTTGAACATATCTTGAGGCATCATGATAAACCTCAGCCGTGTTCGGGTCGCCACACTATTAACATCTATTAACCTTGCCATGAGACTCATGAGACGTGTTGTATATCCTGTCCATTGAAGTCCAAAGCAAGCTGTGGGACTAAATTCTGCGAGAGCAATGCAACAATAACCAACATGGCAAATGCAGGTCAATGTTTTTCTTGCGGAATGAATTGTACTGAATTTATCAAAGTGCTCTCAGCTGGAGGACCAGCCAATCGCCCCACTTGACCCGTCGGAGTGCTTGCCAAATAATGTAAGGCTTCCAGGCACCTCCTCGTCGAAAGTTCACGCGCTCGTGTTGTTTGTACCAGTCCGCATGTCTGCCAGAGCCCTGAAACATTGACTGATTCCAAGCCCAGTGCTCTGCAATTTCAGCAACTGCAAGGCTTTCGTGCAGTCTTTGTTGTGTTTCTTCGAAAATCTTTCCAGATGCATAGGTGGCCAAGAGCACCTTGCGGAGACTTGAGCCGATGGAATTCTCGGATCTAGGTGATCTAGGTCCACTAAGTGTACTTTGAGATCTTTGAGCTCCAGCTTCGGGAGCTATGGGAGCTATGGGATCCCGAAGCCGACGAACTTGGTATGTATCTTGCTGAGAATCCTCAGGAGTCGCAGTTCCCAACGCAGAAGGAAGGCCGTAGACCTCGCATTCAAATTGGGTGATCAGCGTGCTGTCCTCACAGAGCTCATCGGCTTCGCAAAGAAGCTGGCATTCCTGAATTCTGGCTTGGACAAGTAACGCAATAATATGGAATTATGGAATAATGCATGGGAAGACTAAACCTATTTGATCCTATTTGGCAGAAAAAATAAATGGAATCAAAAACTTGACTTTTGCTTCAACCCCAATGGCAGATTCATCGTCAACTGCTGCCACGTAGGATGGCACATTGGCCATGCCATATGTATCAATTGTTTGTATGGCAAATAGCTGGTTAATCTGTTGATCACTTGCAGCTTCGAGTAGTCCAACTTGCATGCGTCAATAAATACACAGGCTTTACGGCTTTACTCGTATTTGATCTCATGTTTCTGTCAGTATGAAAGGTTCACAAAATAGATAGCCAAGTCATCTTCGCTGGAGTTTATAGGCATCCTACCCGGTCGTCAACAACTGCCTACAGTAAGAGGTTCTGCATGTACCTGCCAGTTCCATTGCAATTTGTAATGTTGAGGCTTCTGGTTTGGCTGGTCAAAGCTGGAAAAGAAATGGTTCATTGTACCTGCACTGTCTGAGCCAAAACCGAAAGACATGGAAAGTTTTTTCTTCTGTTGACATAAATTCTCACCAAGCAGAAGAAGTGAAAAGGATCAGGTCCTTTTTTCTGCAGCTAACAGAATTGGTTCAGAACTTGAGGGAACATCAATTTTGGTTCCTTGCTCAAAGTCCTGTTCCATCAAACGTCCAAAAATGTCTCTTTACAGTTTGGGGGCCCCTGACTCCTTGGGGCACTCGAAAATTGAATTTGCCAAGCAACAAAACAAACAAAGGTTTACAATGAAAAAGCAGAGAGTAGAAAGTTTTTCTGCTGACAGTCAATGTTGCAAAGGAGTCGGACAAGAAGAATCTGGCATCACTGACCCTTCAGTGGGAAGTCTGCCCACGTCATCCTGGTGCTAGTCACAGACTTTCACATGAACAACAAAAACCCATGACTTGAAGATGTGCAGCAAAATCAGCAAAACAGTAGTATTCTCACTGATCTCCTCCCAGTCAAGAAGGCAGTGCGCGGAAGAGCTTCAAGTGCTATTCTTTGCCGGATCAAGTAGACCTGGCTTCTCACCAGAGCCAAAGTCCAAAATGTCAAGATGTGCAGGAGAAACATCGGAAGACTAAATTCAAGAGCAACACGCCAAGCTTACCGCAAGTTCTTCCAAGTGTTGGTGGTCGCGTGCACAAGCTCCGAAAAATACGTTTGTCCAAAGAACCTCAAGCAGCTAACACTTTCTGCCAAAAATCACAAGTCCACAGCAACAATGGACACAAAAAAAATGTAAACCAAACTGGCTCTTTTTGCCTTGTCTCTATCCTCTCTATCCCGCTTTGAGGCTGTGCTAAGCTTGGCTCTTCCTTGACACAGGGAACAAGACCAACTTGACCTTCTTTCAGCTCATTGTCCTTCGGTGCTTTCAGGGAGTTGGCACAATCGAGGTGCCAAGCCACTTTGCTTATGTCTTGGGATGTCTTGGGCACATTTCAGTCAGAAACTGAACAAAATGCAGCTTTTGTCCAAGGGCTTTGGTCATTCTTGGGTCATTTAAGACATTGTTGCACTCGGCTGACTGCTCCAAGGCAGATCACGAAATCTCCTGTACCCTGACAGCTTTGGCAGAGCCCTCAGGTGCCTCCTGCAAAAAGGCCTCAAAAAAAAAAGCTAAGAGACAGCCATCTTCTCCGTCCAAACGCTCCTTATGAAAATTCTAAAAAGCTACTGTGCTTCACCAAGTGTTAAGCATGGCTTATATGGCTTTGATTTCGCAGCATTCAATTGTGACAAATGCTGTGTAGATTTACGTAGATTCCGAGTGCCTCGTCCAGAGCAGCACAAAATCCAAAGACATATTCCATGAAGTGCTCAAGCTCTGTCCCAATGCTCATCGCCTGGGCATGGCCATGGCAATCCATGGCGATCCATGTCCTGTCGTAAGGTCAGTCGACGCAGTAGAACGATTCATGTGATGTATGCATATATCACAAACATGCATCCGGGCAAAAATAGACTTTTTGCATCTTTTTGCTCACTACTACACTACTGATGCAGAAACATTCGTTCTACAGGAATGAAGCAGTCTTGCTGCAGGGTCGATAGAGTCAATCCTCAAAGCTTGAGTTCCTGCATGCAGAGTCTGTAAGTTCCTGCATGACTTGCTCGCGTGGCACGGGTCCTGCCAGTTCTTGCGTACTTCATCCAGCACAGCTCCAGCACAGCTCCAGCACAGCTCCAGCACAGCTCCAGCACAGCTCCAGCACAGCTCCTGGCTCTGGCTCCTTTGTCTCAAGCTGAATGCAGTATGCAGAAGCGTTCACGGGCAGTCACAAACGCAGCCTCCAAAGAATTCCTCTTGGACCCTGCAGGACTAAGATATGGTGATGAGTCTTGAAGGATCCTTTGCTGCCTCTGTGTCCTTCACGCATTACCATCACAAATCTGATAGAGTTCCTTCTGCTCAGTCCTGACATCGTGGCCAATGTGTGGACAGTAGCACTCTTGCACGGCTCGAGACCAGGGTCTGCTCTCATGCGATCTGAAACACTCCGAGAAGCTTTGCACAGAAGCCCATTCTTTTGGATAGCGATAACCGCCAGGTTCACACGCAAAGTTTGTACTCCTTGATCCGTGGAAGCTGCTGTCTCCCCCGGCAGCCCCAGTTGGTGTACGCCACTCTGACACATCACAAGCTAGGTAGGCTGTAGCAGGAAAGCGGGCTATTGGGACTTCTCCTGTCAACAGCCTGATTGCCAGAAAGACCTCAGTATTTGTGGTATTCGATGACAAGGCTCGTGACCCCAGAATATCCAGAATCATTTGGAATGCCCTGCCAGAGGTGAGCAAAAACCAGCCTCCAAGCACCCATTTGGCAGCCCAGCGAGGAAACAAGATATGGCGATCATACAAGCCGCCCCAATCATCTTCCAGCGTGTCTGGTATCCAAGCCGAAGCTAGGGGCAAATCGTCTAGGTGTGGATGTGGAAAGTCCCACTGCAAATCCGTTCTGGTCAAGACCATACGATCATACTTCAGAGAAAGTAGCTCTTCGTGTGCTTCAATCATTTCAAGACATTGCTTGTAAACCCAGAGGGCAAAGATGCCTGGGCCGCTGCGTCTTTGAATTCGGTGAGTGCCGGGAATGACAATACGACGCTTCAGAGTCCCGAGCCAATTCCCTCCAATCTGAAGGGCTTCCTGCAGTTGCTTCGGGAAAGTTGCAATCAGGTGTTGTAAAACGGCAGATTCATCGTGGAAGCGAACTGCTTTCACCAACCAAGGATAGCTGGGAAACATGCTAGCTGCGGCCTCCAGCTGGGCGTTAGACTGCAGTGGTCCAGCCATGAAAACATCCACAGTATGCTTTGGCTGTTCACATGAGCCACCACAAAGCGGATCATAAAAGTTCCTTCTCTGGGTTTCTCCTGTCACCCGAATCGCACGGATCCTTCCGCTGATGCACACTGCAACCCGTTCAGCTGCAACCTCGAGCAGGCACAAACGTATCAAGACTATGCATACTGGGATTTTCCAAGGCAAGGTGTTCGAAAAACTGTCACGATTGGCACTCCCCTGTTTTATACGTTTCATTTCTGTGCCAAGAGCTGCGTCCAAGAGGTATCTGGAGTGCAGAAGCGAACACTGTGGTTGTTTAAGTTGCTTGTGTGTTTTGTTGCCTCTTCATAAACTTCTATGTGGAAGTCAACGAGAGATTGCAGTTGGGCACTTGATCAATCAAGTGATACAGTAAAGTTTCAAGATATGTGTAAGATGTTGCAACATGATATAGGTCCAAGTGGAGGCAAAATGTTACATCATGCTCAAACGAGGCAGTTTTGCCGGGACGTCCTCTTGCCTAGGACAAACATATAAAGCAGGAGTCAAACAAAAGAATGAACAGAAGACATCTTCAGTTTGAAGGTCGTCAAATTCCCTCCCGATCGTCAAGTCCGGTCCATGGATTGCATTATGCCGTGATTTTCATTGATGCTTTATTTTTTCCTCAAACGGGTGGGTTTCTGAACGAAGTGGTTACAGACTATACGGATTACCAAGCTATCAAAAATGTCACAGTTGTGAAACCAGTTCGGTACCTGTGCGAGTGGTTTCTGACATACTTTCAGAGCAAGCTGAGTGTAAGCAAAGGTCATCGTTTGACTGCCATCAAATCATTAGGGCAATCGAGCATCTTGAGCCATAGCCGGACTATCAGCCAAGACCATTCAAACACTCTTCTCCTTGGATGTCAAAATTGGATGCCAAAGAATGCCACAAAGAATCGCCTGCCTTGCAAAAGGCAGAGTTGCAGCCAAGGATCGTAATCAAGGCGCAAATGGCGCTTCCAAAGAGACCTTCGTTCTCCTGCGAGTAAAACAAAACGTTTGTGTGCGTGTGTGTGTGTGTGTGTGCGTGTCAAACCCTGTCTACTAAGGGCAAAAAACGTGTGAGATGTTCAGGTTTGCGGTTCTTACTTAAGCCGGGGGGCCGCAAGCTTGTCTTTGACGCTGCGGCCAACGAACGCCACAATTGAAATGGTCGCAGCTGGGCATTGTTGGTTACTATTCAGTCACAGGACGTACGGCACATGATGCCCATGCATACAGCATACGTAGCACTAGGTGGGGACGGATGTGACCAGGGGTGCCGGGTTGTTTCCATCGGTTGCTCTCCGGTATTTCGATTCCATAGTGGTTGGATCCCGTACGGTCCGAGATTCCATTGCAGCATGTCAGAAATGTTCATCCAACACCATCTTTCAACGCAAACATTTTCACCAGTTGAACATTGAGTTCACTGGTTTAAGACCCTGAAAATTGATGGTAAACAAGATACAGGAATATTTACGTCTACACGACGTTCTCGAACCTCTATTCAACAATCCAAATTTAGACAAAAAACCAACAAACCAGTTTTCCCCGTGTTCTCGCCGAACGTCACATTTTTTGTGACATGCTTCCAGTTCACCATTTTTGTCGGAAGCCGCTTCTGCAGGAGACATGTCCGTGTCTTTGTTTGAATCCTGAATTGTCGGAAATGTGAGGCCGAGCATTGATGCTGGCTCCTGACATCATTGTTTACTTGAAGCAGACATGCACACTGATCTGTTTTTTTCAATACACAGCACCACCCTACTTACAATGAATGGTCCTGATTTTCGGAAGAAATAGCCCGTTATTTTTCCCACTTGATCACTGATGCTAATTCATGTTTAATGTGGTTTCCGCTGCTGCCATTTGTGCTTATCACAAATGACGTCCGTGCTACAACAATTGGAACTTATCAGCCACACAAGAATCAACAACAATCCGGTCAATGGTAGCTGACAGTTTGAAACTAATTTTCAATGTTTTGCTTCTAAGTGCAGCCATGTCGAACCACCACTTACTTCTATTTTGGGGGTGGTTTCAAGTTGCTACCGGATCCTCACAGACAGAAGATCAGAGGTCCAGAGATTGGACACAGAGAGATTCCAGATAGCCCATAACCCAGACATGTTTCACCTGATTCTTCTCATAGAAATAAATCGTCCTGGAGGTGAACTTGTCAGCAAGCAAGAAGCAAAGTCTAGGATATCAATACACCCACGCCGTCGCAGTCGTGGCCAACAGTTCAGAAAGGCGAGCTCTAAATCCAGATCCTTGTCATCGGATGATCACGTCCAACCTGTGATACATGCACATTCCAAGAAACTATCACCACGTCCTAGTTCACCTCCTCCGTTGCAATACATACATTACTTCAGCGCCCGTACATGTTCCAAAACAGCCGACAGATCCAAATGTCTACGCGCAAGCAGCAGCAGCAGCACCAACAACAACAACAACAACAACAACGACGACGACGACGACGACGACGACAACGACAACGACAACGACAACGACAACGACAACGACAACGACGACGACGACAACGACAACGACAACGACAACGACAACAACAACAACAACAGCACCACCACCACCACCACCAGCAGCAGCAGCAGCAGCTCCGCCACTTCCAGCGCTGCTACCAACCAGATTTGCACCAGGTCATTGGTGTTACCGTCACCACCGCCACCACCACCAACCATTCCCATTCCAACCGCACCAGCAGCGCAATTAACACCGCTCACACACCAGCCAACGGCTCTCACGAACGTCAGCCAGCAATACTCATCAGGAGTGCTTGTTTCATCATATACACAGCAACAGTTCTTACCACAGCGACTTGGGGGTCCCCAACAAGGAATTCCACGTCTGCAACAAACAGACAGCACTTAGGTTTCTTTTTGGGCAGGCGGGTACGCCCACCACACAATGGATGGAACAGGGCCGGCAATCGGAAATTTGCAAGTGATGGAACAAGTTCCTTAGGTTGATGCTCAACAAGTTGCCTTTTATGAGGCACATCGTGCTGAATTGAAAACTTGGCCAAGCAAGCCCACTTTCTTGGCTCCTCCGCAAGATGAATGGAAGTTGATGATGACTTCACTGTTTCAATTCTATAGACAAGCAGGAATTCCAAACCTTGTTGCATGGTTGTCGATTGATCAGTATTTTGCTACAATAGGCTGCTGTACCTTGGTATCTTCAGAAGATTTTGCTATAGATATTGGCACAGTGGACAGTTTGTCGTGTTGTGTTGAATTCGCATACTCAACGTTTTCGCCGTTTGTTGGCCATTTTTCAGACACTGCATTTGCCCTCAGAGTTTACTTGGGATTGGCGGAACAGTACCAATGTGGTTTACATGCGACTTCATTTCGACAATGGTCAGTTCTACATCGGTTGCACTGAGACTGATGTATTCCATCGAGAACAATCTCGACTTCGCAAATACCGTCAACTTTGTTCTGGCCATTTGGGTTACTTTGAACCTGCATTGAAACTCTGGTATCGCCTCCGGAATTTTTATGAATTTGCTATTTTTCCTACTCACCAATGTGATACGACCATGTTGTTAGCTATGGAAGCTTCTTTTCAACAGACCCTGCGTCCCCAGTGGAATTGGCCGTGGATTAATCCCTTATTGAAGAAATGGCATATTGGTCGTCAACAGTTTGGACTACCACAGGCTGAAAGTCATCGTTTGACTGGTAAGAAACTCCTTCGACGTTATTTACGTCGTTCAAAATCCACCCAGATTTCCTATTTGGCCCATCGTTTGAATGATAACACGCAGATTTTTGCTTTTCTCTATATGTTGGGATCGGATACCCGCTCCAAATTTGATTGCTCTCGGCTTCTTCACTCCGCCCGCGCTGTTACAGCATATTGTTATCTTCTTGGCGCATGTGTCGAACTATGACAGAACCTTTTCGAAGTCGTGCCAGAGCTCAGTTGAAACTCATTCTGACATTTCGTGGAACAGTTCCTCCTCCTCCAAATATTCCTATGCGCCTTTACATTTTGGGTGATCAGATGAATTCAGCAATTCGGTCTTGGCTTTTAGGTTTTACCTTTCATCATCAACATATTTTTCCACCATTTCACAAAGTTCGAGCTCCGTTTGTTGCAATCAAAGGTCCTACACTGGCCCAGATTTGTTTCAATTTTCGTAAATATTTACAATGGTGGCATCCAGATCACAGTCCTCGGTGCACTTGTGCTGCATTTCCCATGTCCATTCAGATGAAAAAACGATCCACTGAACACATTTCCTGTTTTGCTTCGGACATTTCTGACGTTCCATTATTTGCTGCACACATGGAAGATGAACTTTGTCCTTCACAGTCCTCATTTTTGGCCCACAATACTCAGGCTTTCGAAAAGTTTTTACATCAATCGAAATTGCCGTCCAGTTTGATGCAATATTGGCAGTATTTCTTGACCCAAGAATGGCATCGATTTCAGACTGCTGTCACCTTATCAGAGAAGTGGAACTTTCTCATGTTCGACGCCAATTGAATAGGTTGCAACATTGGGTTGTTTCCCCGGCTGATCACTTTCCCCATTCCTTGACAGCCCACTGTTTGATGTCCAAAACATTTCTTGATGAAGATGTATTTCTCCGCTGCTCTCAACCAGCACAACAAGTTCTGCGCAATTTAGAGCTGCAAGTGCCTCACTGGATTCAACAAACTTACTCCTGGGGATTAGATTTTCGTAAGTCGACATTGAGCAAAGGATATATTTTGCCTAAACCTACCCATGATTTTGCAAAAGCTCGACCAATTGTGGATTGGGATAGGAAATTGGGCACGTGCGATTTCTACTCTTCTGATCGAAATTTTGAACACTGTCTTTCGGTCCATTTTGGAATTTCCGGATGCACGAGCTGTTATTGAAGGGATTCGTCGATTGTTTACTATGGAGTCCTTCGCGGAGTCTGCGTATTGCTTGCATCAAACAGACATTGCTGGTATTTATAATCAAGTACAACATTCCAGAATTTTTGACGCCACTGAGTATGTCGTGTACATGTATGCACAGAAAACCGAACAAGGTTTAGACACTGTCCTGCAGGCTCACATTCTTGGAACCTTATCTCAGAGTGTTTCAAGGTCGTTGGAGAGACAAATCAAAACAATATTTTTCTGTTACATTGAGACACATTCCTGCTATTGTTCAATATACTTGCTGGATAATTCCTATTTTATGGGAGCCAAGTATTTCGACAATGTCGGGGAGCCAGTATGGGATCTCAGTTTGCACCTGTACTTTGTTCAGCCGTGGTACAGCGTGCATGGAACTATCATCTCTCTTTTTCACCCTTCACTTGGGATCGTTCGTTGCATCATCGATATGTGGACAATCGCATTCTACTGATTTCTCAACATAGTCGATGCCAAACACATGTAGGCGTTTTCTGGAATTTACACTTTTATTCTTCTCCTATTTTGTTGGAAGTGGTAGAAGGACAGGAGGCGCTTGGTTTCAATGTGGATGCTGGTCAACAATGTGTTACTTTACTTTTGCCCTGGGTGAAACCACTACGTTCGATGCGGAGTGCCAGCACGTCTCGAGCTCCTTTGAGTGGTTTATTTGCTCGATTGCGACTTATTCGTAGTTGCGTATTCCCGCGAGAATTACAGATTGCCCAAGCCCAAGATTTGTGCAAAGAACGTTGTGGGATGTTCAGCCAAAAAAAACCGTCATTGACAGGTGTGTAAACGTACCTACGAGGGATGCTCCTGGGCGCAATGGTCGCAGCTAGGGGTCCCACATGATTCCACATCTATCTGCGTGTATCATTGTTGGTTACTATCCGGTCACAGGACGTACGGCACATGATGCCCATGCATACGGACATACGTAGCTTCATTCGGAATTTGCAGAATGAGACTTGATGGTGCAGTAGGCGACCACATGCGACCACCTCATTCGTTGGGGACGGATACATGTGTGTGTGTAAGTTGGCCTGTCCCCAATCCTTCTGGTACAACCAACTTCTTTTCCAGGAAAGGGTGAGACTGATTGCAATATGTGCAAATCGTGATAAAGCAGAATCTACCTAGAATCTAGAATAATGCAAAGAAACTTGGTCATCCTGTCTGTAGGCAGTCCTGAATCATATGCTGCTTGGAATGGACAAGCCACACGTGCAGAGCCAACCAGTAGGTCTGCGTCACAGCAGATTCCAACAGGCCCAAAAGTGCTACGTAGACAAATTTCAAACAAGAGCCACGAAGCCAAGGGGAACATGATCTTTAAATCATTTGAACAAACCAACACGGTGAGGCACGGGTGAGACTTCACATTGCAAGTCCAGCCTGCTGCAGCATGTTAAAGTATGCACCCTCTCTGGGTACAGTTTTTGTGTTATGAAGGGGCCTTAGTGCAAAGCATACAGTGCATCAACGTTGTGTCCAGCACTAACATGCATATGAGGACTGTTTGGCTGAGGCTGCTGCTTCTCTAACCTTGTTTGGACAGTGAAGTGTCCAGGATCATATGATAAATTCGCATTTTGTAAAAAAACGAATGAAAAATGAATTGTTTTGTACCAGGACAATCAAGACAAGCAGGATCACCATCAAAAAAACAGGCCGAATTCGGAGATTTGTGAAGGCTGCTTCTGTTTTTTTTGGACTCTGAGCCACGTCTTTCCTTCAAGTAGTGATATCCCAAAGCGAGCCTGCAATTGCTGTAATCGGGGAAATCGACACAAGACTCAAAGACTGCAAAGTCGCAACAGTCGCAGCAACTTCAATAGTCGCAATGCGTTTCTAATTTTCTGTGAAGATCTCTTTGTATTGTTTCACTGCTTCGTGGGGCGTGCAAGTTTGCCAGCCCCACCATGAGGTCCTTCTCCTGTGACTGTGGTGAAGCAAGGCGTTGAGAATTGGCTGACGATCAACATGTCAAGAGTTTTAAAGCAGGGGCAGTTTTTAGTTTCCGCCTACAGTATGCCAAACGGAAACAGTTGCTAGTGTGTCACATTGCTAGTGTGTCGATCATGACTTGCAGGTCCCTTGGGCACATCCTCCAAACGGCTGTAGATCTGTGTTTGGAAGCCACCTGGCAAAAAAAAAACAAAGTCCAAGTGAACAGCATGTGTACAAATATATACTAGAATATACAAAATACAATATACAATATACAATATATATATATATTGTATAAGATATAGGATATAATAAAGAATATATATTATAATGTATACGATATAAGAAAAATATAGAATATATAATGTATAATACATAATATCTTACATATAAAAAATAACAAATAATATATAATAATATATAAAAATATACAATAATATATAATAATATATAATAATATATAATAATATATAATATTATATAATAATATATAATAATATATAATATTATATAATAATATATAATAATATA
>Ga0126342_10012117_pt1 | contig 15401 bp, 18 predicted proteins | sample Cyp1metagenome_FD_92528 | JGI IMG/M metagenome (GOLD analysis project Ga0126342, IMG submission 92528) | Coral microbial communities from Lord Howe Island, Old Settlement Bay, Australia - Cyphastrea 1 metagenome | ecosystem: Host-associated > Invertebrates > Cnidaria > Coral ...
ATGATGATGGTGATGATGATGGTGGTGATGGAGATGATGATGATGATGATGATGGTGATGATGATGGTGATGATGGTGATGATGATGATGATGGTGGTGATGGTGATGATGGTGATGGTGATGATGGTAGTGGTGGTGATGATGGTGATGGTGATGATGATGATGATGGTGATGATGATGATGGTGATGATGATGATGGTGATGATGATGATGATGATGGTGGTGATGATGATGATGATGGCGGTGGTGATGATGATGATGATGGTGATGATGATGATGGTGATGATGATGATGGTGATGATGATGATGATGGTGATGATGATGACGATGATGATGATGATGGTGATGATGATGATGATGATGATGGTGATGATGATGGTGCTGATGACGGAGATGATGATGGTGGTGATGATGATGGTGGTGCTGATGGTGATGATGATGATGATGATGATGGTGATTATGATTATGGTGGTGATGGTGATGGTGATGGTGATGGTGATGATGATGATGATGATGATGATGATGATGATGAATGACGATGGTGATGGTGATGATGGTGATGATGATGATGATGATGGTGGTGATGATGATGATGATGGTGGTGATGATGATGGTGATGATGATGATGATGGTGGTGGTGATGATGATGATGATGATGGTGGTGGTGGTGGTGGTGGTGGTGGTGATGATTGATGATGATGGTGATGATGGTGATGATGATGATGATGATGATGATGAAACAGTAATTATGGTTCTGGTCGAAGAAGAAACCAGCAAAGCACAGCATCCCCAGAAAAAGAAAACACAAAAAAATCCAAGGGCAAGAGTCATAACGTTCAGAACCTCAGTCACGCACATGCCAGCTCAGGTTTAGAGACACAAACGCCGCATCTCAATGACAGGTCAAGAACAGGACAAGGAGAACTACGTCAACATTGTCACTGCACGTCACTGCTGTCTAACGAGACCTGACACCTCCGGAGTACTGAGAAACATTGTGTTCAACTCAACTAAGTGCAAAGCCGCAAACATGGAGAACGCAATGTAGGCCTCAAAAAGGAGACCTGGGTTTAAAAAAAAATGCTCACAAGGAAAATCAAGGAAACCAAGTAATTGCGTCATGGTATTGTCTTGAAATCATTATATATATTTACATTTGTTCGCAAATTTGAATACCGGGTTGGATCACAAATTACGCTAAAAAATGTGCCCCTCAACAACAAGCTGCCATAGATCATTGAGATCCGATTGAAGTAGGTAACGGCTGCGATCCATGTGAAGCCTGGCAGAGACATGAAGTGAAATCACTTCGGGAGAAATCGGAACCAAGGACTGTGGCGGTAAGGCTTACCCCGTGACCGGCGACCTGCACTACTGCAACAAACAGCACTTATTACAGCAAGTATGGATAAGTATGGCAGGTCCATGCGATTCACTTAATGTATTCAAGACCGCATTGCGAGGCGCAAAGTCTGCAGATTTGTTCCAAAATTGGTTGGGCAATGTTGGGCACCACTTTTTCATAAGATTTGTCGGTGAATCCAGACCTCCAGTGATGGACCCATAGAGGGTGTGCATAGAAATCTCTAGCCCTCCAAAGCGTTCAGCCAGAAAGCCTGCCGAGCCGGAGGCGGAAATCGTCTTGAAATCAGGCCACAGGCACCACAAGTCAAAGGTTTGGCCCGTTTGGCCCGTTTGGCCCGTTTGGCCCGTTTGGCTGATCATGATCTGTTTTGAGGACTCCACATCTCCAACACATCAAAATCATCGCTGTATATTGCTGTCCTGCCAGCTTGTCCAGTTCTGCTAATTCTTCAAAGCTCGCTGTCGCTGGACGCTCTCTTGCCAAATACTCACTGGCAATGTCCGTAAAGATTAAGCCAAACCTGGACAGCACACGAGAAACCAACAGGCTGCTTATCTCTCTTATCTGCCAACTTCCTGTTTCAACTCCAAAAACTTTAAGTTTAGATCTGCTGGTATGATTCAAAGCCCTTGCAATACGAGAATCATACGCCAAGAAACAGAAAGATAATCAGCGCCAGAAGAACCACGGACCAAACCTTGATGGCCAGACGGAATACACGTACAGATTATTAAGCACGGAGGCGGAATGAACATAAACGGGCCAAGTACATTTGCATGTTCTGCACCATGTGCATTATTTTGCTCAAATTTGTCGAGTTTTCGTCTCCGGAACTCGAAATAGCTTCGAAGCTGAAGAGGTGCCGGAAATAGAGGTGTCAGTCCGGTGTCAGTGCCACACTCAAGTAATCCCACACCCCAAGCCACCCCTCAAGATGGAACTTTCTCCGGGGCTGCAACTTCACGATTTCGAGCCTTCCCACATCAATATCATCAATATGTAAACATGATGTAAACATATGTAAACATATGTAAACTATGCTCAGCTCCCAGGGGCTCTTGAAGCATGTCAAGTTGCCATTACTCTCAAGGTGTTCCCAATCTGGTAGAGTAAGGCCCGGAGGGAGCGGATGAATTTCACCACCCTGAGCAGTAAACAGGTGGAGTCTTGCGCGTGTTGTCTCTGTCTCTGGTTGAAAGTGCGATCAGAGGAAAGCAAATTTGTTTCAGCTGTGATTCTCAGGTGATTTCAAAACATGACCAATATAGTTAGTCTATTTGCAGCTACACTTGATCATAGAGGGAGGCTTTCCTCTCTAATTTGTCGAATGCTGGAGAACGGAGACAGATTCAAGGAGAAGTCGCACTCTTAGGCAAAATAGGCGTGACGTCTTTGCCACCTACGATTGTCTCTTTATGTCTCTTTAACTGTTTTCATTTGGAGCCCTGCCGGTTGGTGAACTTGATGACCTGTCGCGAAGGCGGGAATTAATTCGCGCTTTGAAGGGCGCTGGACAAATCGCACTCAAACTATGGGTGAAATGCCACATGGTTTCAAGGCTGGACATCGACAGGGCAACCACTCTTGGTCAAGTCGGTAGCCTTTTTTGTCAACAGTGATTCCAGATGAATCCAGACTCTTTGAGAATAATTGGAACAATAAATGATGAACTTGTTGAAAAAAATGCCGCAAGGCTGAATGTCTGATAGAATTTTGAGCACGAGACCTCTACGAAACTTCCAAGGCAACAAGAGGTAAGAAGGGATCGAGTGGTGATGACCAGGTGATGCGTTCAATTTCTTCTCCTTCTACATCTTCTACATTTCTACATGCAACAGTTTCGAACAAAATTGCATTACAAATGCGACTTCCATGCCTTCAAAGACACGATGACAGTTAGACATGAGATGATATGACACGACACCATCTGAAAAACAAGTTGGAAAGGGTAGGTGAAGATGGCGCTGAGGAGATGCAAGGGAGACAAACTATGACAACACCCAATCTCCAAGCACTGCTATTTCTTCATCGCACGTCATGGCTAAACTTCAGAATCCCTCAAGTGTATCCATTTGTGACTATAAACCTGGGACTTGAATCTTTACTTACTTTAGATTACTTTAGTTTCTGTTGACTTTTTGTATCCGGTAGAAAACTAAGATACTTCCCCAAATAGATCCAGTCAACATGTATCTTCAGTTTCGCATCCACAGACCATCTTGTTGAAGGATCCAGAAGGGTTGATCAGACCATGGCGCTCAGCGAAGTCCTCGAAGTCGCCCAGCAGATTCCCAACCCCTTTGGTCCGGGCCAACACCGCTTGAAGACATGTTCATAGCCAACGCTGTCCGGGGTTCCACGGCGATGCCAGGGCATCTTATTTGCTGACTTTTGCTTTCTTTCTTCAAACCACTTGGCTCTCCTCCACTCACCTGTCTTTGCCAACTCACATAGTTTTTCGATACAAAGGTCATTGGTCCATTCTGTGGCATACTTCCATACCTTGTTTCCCTTCTTGACTTCGCAGACTCGGGATCGTCACGATCAATATAGCAAAAATGTTCCTTCTCCATGCCCTCCGTGGTTTCCCTGAAAGCATGCGTGAATTTCAAGGCACAAACTTCTGGTAGAAGTGTTCGTATACAAAGTAGTTGCACTGCTCTGCATCCCCACCCTTGACATCAATCATGGCCATGTGGTAGGTTTTGCCGCTTTCTTCCTGCATTTCTTCATGAAGCCACTGAGAATCGAACCCTACTTCCGGCTTTCCGGACGGAACAGTCAACCACCGTTGGCTGGCGATCCAAGCGTGCAGCCCCACACAAGGTGAGCCACAACAGCTGGACCAATGGCAGCACTTTGCTTGTGAAGATGTGATGTGAGGCCACCGACATATTTTGGAGCGAACTCAAAGTGCTCTTGAGCCAGTTGTCCAACATCGTTGCGGCCGTGTGTGGTTCACATAAGTTTTGCTATAATATGAAATGATATGAAGCTTGCAAGAGCTCGACGAAAGTCACACCAAATGTCAGTGCATGACGGCCTTTCATCACTGCCAATAGGCCAAAACTCCATTCACCAATGCCCAAATCTTGATGAAACGTCAATTTCAACAAAATCTGGACAGTCCGGACGACAGCTACATTTTTTGATGACCGAACCAACAGCTGAGTTTCCAAGCTGGGCGATCTCAAACAGGCCGGGCGCGCACATGTATGTTGTCTTTCAGGCGTGTCCAGGTGCGGCTTTTGGCGACACAAAGATGGGCAAACTCCATTCCAACTCGTAAAGGGCTCCAGGGCTCCATGCAAGAGGGCTTAATTCAAGGCTTAATTCAAGGCTTAATTTAAGGCTTATTTAAGGCTTAATTAAGGCTCAATAGTGATCAAGTTTTGTCAAGTTTTGTCAAGTTTTGTCAAGTTTTGTCAAGAGAACAGTCATTCATATGCTGCGCGTCACCAGGCGAATCTGCGTATCTGCACAGCAGGAGTCCATCAAGTGTTGACCCGGTGCCATCGGTGCCAACATGCCATCCTTTTCCTTCCTTCAGTTTCCCAGCCTCACCACTCGAATGGCTCGGGTGATTCTGCCAATTCGAAGTATTCGCAGCAGCCGCATATTGGTCAACACATTGGTGTTGTTTTCCCCAGACTGCACGGGTGCAGCAATACACCGGGAGTGGTTAGGGAGTGTTAGACTAAGAATCTAAGTTTATCAAGTTTTGAAGCAGCGCTAACTGCTACCATGTCGTGGATGTTCTTGCATGTGAAAAATGTGATTCGCTTATGCTTCTATGTTTGAACAAGCAAAAAGTTCAAAAAGTTTGAATTAGCTCATTTGCGCTTAATTTGCGCCATTCTGTGAAGCTGTGACATGCTGTGACATGTTCCAAAGGATCTAGGGGCACAAGGATAATCCCCAAACTCCTTTCCAATCCGTGCCTGGTGCAGTGCCAATTCCAGCACAAATTCAAAGAGGCTGGACGATACCTGAGAAATTGTCTGAAATTGTCATCATCCTATGCCTGTCCCTCCTTTTTGTTGTGGTTTCCTGACGTCAGTTGATGCCAATACCAACACCCTTCTACAGTAAGTGCTTGACTGTTCCCCGCCTTCTCAATTACCACTACTGCAATGACCTTCTCATAAAGCCATTGTTGTGACTACCACAATGAGCACATTTTTTCAGCTTCATCACAAGTACCTTCATCACAAGTACCGTCATCCCACTCCTCATCGCTCATTTGGATTTTGATATTCTTCATCACCATGTTCAAGTTCTTCCTTTTTTCTTTTTCTTCTTCTTCATCCTCATCATTATCTTCCTCTTCCTCCTCTTCTTCTTTCACCATCATCAGCACGGCCATTGTCATCATTCTTGTCATCCTTTTTTCTGCATACTGCTGCATACCTATTGTTCTTCTCTTGTTTTTTGTCCTTCTCCTTCTCCTCCTTTTTCTTTTCCTCCTGCTGCTGCTTCCGCTGCTGTGTTTCCTTCATGTTCTCTTCATATGCTTTCTTCTTTTGGTAATATTTCGCTGCTCTTCTTTTGTCCTTTTCCTTGGTTTCTCTCTTCTCCTCCTCCTCCTCCTCCTCCTCCTCCTCCTCCTCCTCCTCGTCCTGCTTCTTCTTATTACTGTTATTTGTCTGCTGCTTTGCTTTCTTCTTATCATTGTTCTTATTTTTCTTCCTTGCTTTCTTACACATGTATATAACATTTTTTATGTATATATACATAGATACATATGTATATATATATAATTATATATGTATGTATGCGTGTGTGTATTCGTTATCGCTTTCTTCGCCGTCATCTTGTTCTTTTTTGTCTTCTCCTTCGTAATGTTCTTCTGCAATTGTTTGGTCGCACAAGACAAACCAATCCCTCAAGCAAGAAACCATGGAGGTGAGAGCGCTGTTGAATTGTTGACAAGGCGATCGGGAAGCACATACGTACTAAAATTCCACACCATAAATCGCAGCACATCCAAAATAAAGCCAGGCAGCAACGATCAGATCCAAAAAGGACCAAGCCCATTCCTGGAGCTGATGGACGTCCCTCGCTACAAAAACCCTGGTCGAAACAAGAACAAATGCTGGGAATGTGCAATGATAAGATAATCATTGCTTCAACTTTGAAAATGCAGTGATAACTTCGTGACTCCATGACTCCAATCTTTGGGCAATGAAGAATCTCCAATCTGCCCTGTTCTAGCCCTCTACATGCTTCAGTGGGTTCACCAGGGATCAGCCAAAGCCACTGGCCCACAGAAAATGGAGAATCCACGACCAGCTATCCGAAGCAACAGCTCGAGGGTGAACCTCACTTGAATCTTGGCACTTTGGAATTGTGAACTGTACACTTGGTGCCTCCTTCTATAATAACTGCTCACGAAGACTCAAGAAGACTATGTCCATGTCAAGACCAAACCAAAGAATTAAATCTGTCGCTTCTGTTAATTTACAATAGGTGCTCACCAAAGATGTCAAATCTTCCATGATCTTCCCAAACATGGATGGAGAATGGTTGTAACATGTTGCAATGCTGCGTCCGACCGTCGACGCCCTTAAACTGAACACGTGCTTTAATTCCCTTCGCCAAATCTTCAAAATAATGTAAATTAATGTAAATATTAGCAATATCTTGTTTAGCCGGTGCTACCTTAAACACTTTATGGTAGGCTAAATGCCTGTGGGTATGACCCATCTCCAAAACGCTGTGACAGAATCCTGCAGGGGTCCACAAGACGTGACAAGCTGCTCTGAAAGAGAAATGGTAAAATTGGTACAATTCCAGAGCTGGCAGCACTGTATTCGCTGGTGAAATCACCTTCCATCCTAAACTGGTCCTAAACGAGAAAAGTCAACATTGCCCCAACATTGTAAATTCTCCAGACTAATTACAGCATCGTGTAGGCGGAGTTGATCACAAAAGACGCCTCGCTCGGTGAGGCTCCTGTGAGCTTTCAGCAAAGCATGCAGAGGTGTCACTTCTGTCTTAGGCTACAAAATGTCGACCTCAACTTTCGGGAAGGGACCAATGCCACTCTTGTTTAAGATGTGTCTTGTCAGTGGCAATTCAGCATGATTTCGGGCAGCTACACGATGCTACACAGCAACCAGCAATCTCTGCTTTGGTGCACCTGGATCTTTCGCCAACTCTTCCACTTGTATTGCGATGACAATGGAGTTTGTCATGATCCTCAGGGCCGTACTGCCACGGACCGAGTCACTAGAGTAGAGCAGGTCAGCTTGACTCCGGAATTTCGCTGAATCTGTGAGGTCTTGCCGAGTCTAAGCTGAGACAATGGCACCACGGCAAAGAATGCCTCAAACCTTGGTCCAAAAATGTTGGGTTTGAAAGGTTTTCAACATTTTTCAACAGAAAAGCGAAGCTTTGACTCGCTCTACAATACGCGTTGCTGTGTTGTTTTCTTTCTGGAGGTGCTGCAATACTTTCAAAAACAGGGCCGCAGCGCAATAGATACACAGAAATGTTGTACATATATCATCATATATCATATATGCAATTGTAGACAACACACCTATTCTCAACCATTGCACTACGATGGAGTATGTGGAAATTGCCAGGTTGCCCTCAAAGACATGTTCTTGGACATGCTCCAGCAAGCAAAACTTCCCTTCCGTTCAGCCACTAATTCCAAGAGCAAGCTTGCGAGACACGTCTGAACGCATTCCCTACTTTCAATTTTCAATTACGTGTATTCGTTGACTCTGCAGATTGTTGAACTTGTACACAGCGCTTTGTAAACGCAATGTTTCTGTGTAATGTTCTGTGTAGTGAAAAAGGGTTTTGTTTCCAAACTGGGTGCAGCGCAAAGAGCAAAAGCAAAACATGTCCAAGTGTGACGATTCGACGATTGTGACGTGTGACAACCAACATCAACAGCCAAATGGAGTCCTCAGCAAAGTTACATCCAAGCATTGACAATTCCTTGCATGAAGCTCCGACAGGCGAAGGCCTCCTCCAATGAGGTTTGTCTGCAGAGAAGTCACATATTTTACAAAGTTGTTCATCTTTTGTTCATCTTTTGTTCATCTTTGTTCAGCCTTTCAACCGGCCCAGACCGTCAATAATATATATCTGATCACAAAATGCCACAACACATGTCACCACTGCACTTTGTGTTTTGTTTGGAAATGTCATTCCCACAAACACCCAAATCCATCTCTCCTTCACCTCTCTCCCTGCTTCTTCCGGCTCTTCGTCACCTATCCACCAACACCTTGCTCACTTGTATCAGGTCAAAATGAGAGTTGTCCGGTCTGGACATATTGTTCTGGAATCATCATCAGAACGTCAGGAGCCTAGATCTTTACCTTGCAAACAGTGGGTTTGAGTCATCTAAGCACCACACAATTTCTGACGAAGAAACTTCTGTATGCGTTCCCTGACAAGTTGAGCACCCGTTCCAAATTCAAAGGATGAAGGTGCGACAAAAGTTCAACCACAAAGGAGTTAACTGTGCTGAATCCCTCCGCCGTTGAAGCGGTCATAAATTACTTTGAGGTCAACACTCCGACACACAGTTGCAACAGTTATTTTCCTAAGGTAAAGCGAAAACATGTCCAAAGCAGATGCCAGTCTCGCAAGTGGTTTACGCATGGTTTCCAACGACACTATGGTTTTGTTCGAACATGATCAGGGGTGCAATTCTTCAAGCGCGGTCACGTTGAAATCTTGTGAAACAAGTGTTGTCTTTTCTGGGCCGTTTTCGACCGGTTTCAGTAGTGGGATACAATGTTTGAATTGATATGTCGGTCATGGAAAAGTGTAAAACTAAATCCCAACCATCTTACTTGGGAGATGATAAAATGGCAGAAGTGAAATCAATTGCGGTTTCTTTTTGATCTTACCGCGGATCAGGTGAAATCGCAGCTGCGGGCGCAAGTTCCCACAGATGCCGCAGGGCACAAACACCTTGCTGTGATTGCAGAATATGTAAGCAGACCAAGGCCTTGCCGTTTGATATAAAGTATGCCAAGAAGGTTCTGGACAAGTGTTGCATCATTGTGCAGTTCATCAAAGAAAGATGTTCTGCTGTTCCCAGCTAAAGGGGGTGGAGATAAAGGTCCATTTTGCTAAATTACTTTGATTCAAGTACTAGATTGGTTAGCTGGCCTGTTTACAAAGCTGCGTAAATCTTATGGTTTGTGATGCAGTCAACCACTGTTCGTTGTTTCAATGTTTCTGTCCTTTAGTATCTTTAGTAAATGCCGGGGCTGGGGTCTTTCACTGGCACTTGAGAAAGCAAAACCCCCCGCACACAATCACACGACATGTTCTGAGACCTTGTATCTGTTCGAAGCATGAACAAGATAAAAACTGTCCTCTCTTACCCTCCACTGTAGCCTGAGTGGAGGTCGCTCCCTGTCAGCGCCCTGGCATCAAAAAATGTTGATACAAATCACACAGTTCCTCCGCTCAGATCGGCTACAGTTTGTTCTGCTATTTGTTCATCCTGTTCTGCGAACCCCTAACACAGTTGGATCGCCGCGGATCTCTAAATCTCACAGGCAAGAAAACAAAATAAAATCCACTTTGTGTGGTCGATTACGCTGGGCTGCTCCGTAGCCATTTTGGCTCAAGCCATTTTGGCTCAAGCCATTTTGGCTCAATCGGCCGACCTTGACTCGCCATGTCTCGATCTCTGATGATGGTCGCCTACGCCATGGAGCTCATCGTGCGCTTCGCCACGGAGGCCTTCGTGCCGTCGGTGCGCCTTGGCCGTAGTTCAAAAGGACTTTGGTTCCTGACATTGATACTATGTGTTCATGGAGTCAAAGCGAAGCCATTGAAGGAGCACAGTCGCAATGAAACCATATATGCACTGGAATGCATTCTCATGTTTTGCTTTTGCCTGCAGTGTTTGCAATGGTTTTTGTACTGCATTTTGCACACTTGCAAGCATATTTGCAAATTCTGCTACAACCGCAGACCGAATTTGTCACACGTTCTGGTTGCAGTCTAATTTTACTGTAGCCATGTGACAGTTGCAATCGTGATGCCCTACAATCACTTGTCGCTGCCTGCACTTGTGCTTTGTCCCATGCGCATTGCGATCATCCTTTTTTGCATGTTCTGCCCTTGTTCGCGAACCGCTTCTGGCTGTCCTGCCTTGGCATCGCCTTCTTGGGTGAAATTACCCTGAGTCTCCAAAACGAGTAAATTTACTAATTTAGTAAATTTACTATATAAAAGTGAAGAATTTACGTATTTGTTTGGCTAATTTCCTTGATGTTAGTAAATTTTGTGAAAAATGAAAAGTGCATCAAAAGTGCATGTTTTTTCCAGCATTTGTCAAAAGTGCATGAAAAGCGCATCGAAAGTGCATTTACTTACGTTAGTAAAATTTACTAACGTAAGTATTTTTTTTACTAACACTAGCAAAAAAATTACGTAAATCCACGTTAGTAAATCCCAAAATTTACGTAATTTCTTTGGCACCTAAATTTACTAGTTTTGGAGACTCAGGGTACCAGCAGTGTTGTGCGAGCGCGGCCTTCGGCGCCAAAAACCAAAATTATTTTGCAGCGTCGCTATGTTCTAAAAAGCAGATGTAAGCAGCATCGTTGGATTTGGCGACCACGTCAAAGATGCCAACAGCACCAGCTTGTGCAATGTATGCGCATCGCTACCGGGAACTTACCACACAATGGTGCATCCAGGAGTTGATGTTGACTGGAGTGCATTGAGAGGCGGTCCTGGTGCCGCCAGTGCCGCCACCAAACGGAAAAGCACTTAACGTGAATTGCAAATTGCTTGAAGGTCTGAAGTCATTATTGCAGAATTTCCATGATGACGATGAACCTCAAATGATTTTTCAACCAAGCCAACCCATGCCGTCGCAGCCCCAGACACTATTGGGTGCATTGCAACAACTTGTTGCTCATGCTGAAAGTCATCCAGAGAATCTTCTTAGTCGTCTGAAACAGCTTGTGTCAGACGCATGCGAAGGAAAACTCGTCAGCGAACCTGCCGACAGCAAAACACAGACTGTTAACCGTCATACGACTCATCGGCAACAGCATACCAACATCCAAGGGGCGAAACTGACCGCACGTGGGCTCAAGTTGCCGCAACCCACGCGGAATCCAAGTGCCACAAAAAGTGCCATCTCCCAAAAGGACAAAACGACCTCCAGACTTTGGGCGGATCCAAACGACAAGGGTAGTGTGATTCAGGTGAAACTCCAACTGCCAAGCTTTGTTCTGCCAATTTCCAGACAGCCACCGAATTGAGAACATCGGCCAAAGCTCATGGGATTGATAGAACCTGCCAGACTGCCATTGTTGTCATGTATGGTGAAGCACCGAGTGAAACCCAACAACGATGGGTACATGTCCAGTCTCTTGGCTCTGGTCCTGAAATGAAAAACTACCAGCTGTGCCGCTTGGAGAATCATTGCCTGATCTCCCAACATGCTCAGCCAAGAAAGTAGGCATCCCAAAAGGTGACCAAGATATCATGCGTTTACGAATCAACCTCCCGTTTTGTTTCAGTGAATATTCATGGAAGCAGTGTCAAGTCAAGCCAGCCAACATCATCTCAGGCCGACAACGGCCTCCAAGATGGGCTGATTGGAACTTATGAATGGCGCACGCTTCAATCCCAACAATGGAGTGATTATGCTGAAGCCGTCACAAGTTTCTTGAAAATCGACCCCAAAAATTACCGAAAGTGTCTAGAAACTTTCTGGAAACCACGGTGTGTTTTTGAACCTTTGGCAAAAAACCGCGCAAACACTGTGATCAATTGGATTGCTCAAAACAAGGGCGAATCCGATGATGAGTACATGACACGCGTTCGTGCCATGGAACACACCGATTGATTGACATACCGCAGACAAGGCAAGAGTCGTCTAGGTCTGCGAAACCCCGAGGGATCGTACCAACCACCTGAAAACCGAGCCCGTGTTTGGGACGCTCGGGGAATTTCACCACAATGGTCCACAGGAACCATCTCAACATGGCTCAATACCAATGGATGGTCAGATGTCGAACTTCTTGCGCAACCATCCGGAAACAGAGGTTGGCTTTTTCGTGCCAAAAACAGTGCCACGTCATTTTGCTTTGCCTTTGAAAATGATGCCGGCGATTATATCACAATTTCCCAATTTTTCCACCGGAAGAAGAAACCTTTCCAGAAACCTATCAGAGCCGCTGGAAGCTCACTCCATCAAAGCAGTCTTTGGACCGCACTGAATGGCGCTAAAAGTGCTGCACCACCAGCTCGCCGCAACCACGACGAGGTCGCTCCCACACAAAAAGATGAAGACGACATGGAAGAAGATAAAGCAGCTACACCTGCTGAAAGCAACAGCCAAGCTGACACGGGCGATGTTCGTATGACAGAAGCCAAGCGCAGTGTTCCTTCAAGGAGAAGCTGAAGGCGAAACTCCTGACAAAAAGCATGCCAATAAACAAAAAGAAAAGCCCCACGATTCCCTTATACCAACTTTTGAAGGATTTTCATTTTGCGATTTGGGAGGGGGTGGCGACTGTGCTTACAGATCGCTGGCAGTTGCGTGTGCTCTCCAAGACTCACGTGATGTCACTGAAAGTACAATGCCAGCCAAAAGCTTGGCGCCACACTGCCTGCGCAAGTGAGCTCTAGATCTCCAAACATGAACATGTCAAACGTGATTTCAAGCCCGACCCGCAGTGGCCCGAAAAACTTGAGGATGGACCGGTGCCGGTCACCTATGAACAATGGGTTAGTGCCACAGCGTGGCCCAACAGATGGATCGATGGTCCGTGTTTGAGCACTGCTGCCACCCGCCTCTCCAGAAACATTGCAATTTGGAAATGGCAGGGTGGGCCAGGGTGGGCCAGGTCGTGAATCCTGGGTCAAGCAGATCGTGATTCCACCACTCCCAGGTCATGCCAAAAACATTCAACAAGCGAACAGCTTTCCTCCATTGCCTTTGTTCTTGAAAGCTGGTCACTATGTTACCATCAAACCAAGTGACAGCCCGTTTCCAATGCACTGGCACGACAATCCGGCTCACACTTGCTGGGATGCCGGGGACAACCGTGGCGGTGCCAAATCTTACAGCAGCTGGCTCCCGCCTAGCTCCCCCAGCAGTGTCAAAATTCTCCAAATTCAGCAGTTGGATCGTGTGCAAGTTGGCTGCCGCCCAGCTCCACTTCCAGTGTTAAGTATGATGTGGACCCAAGGGATGGTAAGGCGACCCAGAGCCATGCAGCATCCTACAAGAGTTGGCTGCCAGCCAGCTCCTCTGCTAGACATCATCAAGTTGATAAGCAATGTCTATCGAAACCCAATTGACCAAAGGCGTCCAGCGCGAAAAAGGGAATGCCAGTCAGCTCCATTTCTAGAAGCGCAAAAGGCGCTGCAAGCACTTCTGCTGTCAGCGCGCTTGCTCCTAAAAGGGAATATGTGTTGGACCTGACCCTCCGAAAGTTGGCTCAAAGCCTTTTGCTTTTGAAAAGGGCATCAGGAGACTTGGCCGACCCCCAAACAGCGTTGAGACTAAAAAGATGGACAGGAAGACAGCCATTAAACTGCTCCATCAAAGCCACTTGGTTTGGGCTTGCCCAGAATGCCAGACCAAGTTCGAAGGTCAGTATGGATCTGTCATTAGAAGTAGGTGGCGCCACCGGAAGTCACACCACCCCGAAAAATCTACAGCTCTTATTTCAGGGCCCAAGATAACTATATTTGAAGTTTCGCATGAATTGCCGCAGGACCAGCAAGCATGGTCCTGCCCTCTCTGCACAGCTGCCTTGATTGCCTTCTTTGCATGATCAAGACCGAAGGCGAAGAAACACTGCCAAAACTGTCATCCTGATCACAGTATTCAGGACAATGCACATTTGAATAAGAAAAACAGAAAGAACCCCAAAAATGCCCGAAAACAACGCGAGAAGTGGGTCAAATATCGCAAGCACAAGTTTAAGACCCACGAGCCCGTCGAAGTTGCGATTCCTGAGCGGCAGCAGAGGAAACGAGGTACCGCCAATGAACGTCTATCTCACAATGTTTATTGCCGTAAATGTCTAACCTGGCTAAATTCCAAAAATGGTATCTCACCACTGATGACTTGCGCCAAGAGACGGAAGCTTTTCCGTGAAAACAAATCGTCACAACTCCCAAGGCGAAATTTGTGAATCAGAATCAAGAAAGATAGCCACAACATGCCAAAAATTACGCAGACTCCATGGGTAAATCCTTTGAAGAACTTGATGCTTTTTATCAGGTCACCACGTGACAAATCAGCTGGTCCGCATCGTTTAATGTGGGTCCAGCATTGGCAAGCAGACTTAACTTGTCATGGGGACATACATCCCCACCCTGGTCCCAGAACGCAAGAGGTCTCTGCTTGGAGCTGCAACGTCGCTTGTGGTTCCGGGGCCTGGGAATTTGCCAAACTTGCGAGTAAAAATCATGTTCGAATCATCTCCATCCAGGATGATGGTCTGACACCTAGCGAAAGAATGAGTTCTCTCCAGTTTTGCGAAAAATTAAACTACCGTGTATATCCTGCCCCGGTGTGCAGAACGGACCGCAATTTTTGGGGGGCGCAATGTTGCTGATTGATGCCACACTAAGGTCCTCTCAGCCGGCTGTGTCAGCGCCGGAGTTCCAGAGTGCCAGTGCCACAGTTGAAAATCTTGTTTGGACAACAATGTATCAACCACCTCAACAGCCGAGAATATCATTCTTAGAGCGCTGTTTTCAAATTCGCTTCATGTCGTCAAGACATTGTCCTTAGGTTTGTGTTGGTGTTTTCAACGATATCCCTATAGTGAACAATCCTTGCTGGAAAATGAAGCCTTTCCTGGCCTGTCCTTATCTTGCCGCTAAACGCCCCATCTCCCAGCAATTTCTACCAACTAGATGGGAAGGTTCTAGATGTATTGATTACTTCATCAAAGGAAGTTTAGGGGGAGAAACTTCCGTGTTACGGACTTTTAGAATGTCAGGGAAAGAGTTAGTCAAAGAAAGAGTTAGTCAAAGAAACAGTTAGTCAGGGAAAGAGTTAGTCAAA
>Ga0126342_10012118_pt1 | contig 15401 bp, 15 predicted proteins | sample Cyp1metagenome_FD_92528 | JGI IMG/M metagenome (GOLD analysis project Ga0126342, IMG submission 92528) | Coral microbial communities from Lord Howe Island, Old Settlement Bay, Australia - Cyphastrea 1 metagenome | ecosystem: Host-associated > Invertebrates > Cnidaria > Coral ...
CAGTGTGAGGTGTGGAGTGTCGAGGGAAGGACACGGTCGGGACAGGGTGTCTTTGAACTATAGGTCATTTATGTTTGGGAAACTTCCGCCGCCGGCTTGCCCGGGTCTATGTTAAAATTTATAAAGCATTGTCAATCCTGTGGAACCCTGAGTCCATGTAGAACATATTTGATGAATTGAAGGCACTCAAAGAGTCTCCTTCATTGAATTCGAACCTCTGCCTGCTATCTCTGACTGTGGCAAAGCAAGCTAAGATATCCTGCCCTCAAATATCAAGATATAGCCGCTATTCCACCGCCATTCCCCTTGAAACAAATCCAAACGTGATTCTAACAGTTCTTGAATGATATCCACCGTCGCAGCCAGGAAAGCATCCGAAAGGTACTGGTGATGCCTGGCACTGTTCTGTTGCGAGAAGGTTCCCCAGGAGATTCCATGATGGTTATCTCCAAAGGCTGGGTGGAGCTGGGCCGGACATCTCGAAGCGATGCAGCGTAAGATGGGTCAAGGCCTTGGGAATATCAAGGCAAGAGATGCAAGAGTCAATAGCGAGATGTCATAGAAATTTGATGAAATTTGCAGGTGCGCATGGATTCATGATAGATTGTGATCATCGTGGGATTGGTTCCGCTTACAGTGCTTACATTATATTTAGGCAATTCGTAATTCCCTTGCTCATCCGTACCTGATCGAACAGAACGAATGATTTCCAGGACTGTGACATTAGGCCGAACTTGGCCAGCTCTGAAGACATCCCCTGCCATCAATTTAAGCACACACCCACCCTTCTACCCTGATGCGCAGCTTTGTGGTGTACGGTATTCGTTCTCTGTTTATCATATGATCTTGCATTCACGTCAGGCCGCGTGGCGGCATCAGTGAATGGCCGTGTCGTGAAGCACTTGGGTGAGGGGTCATACTTTGGCCACTCAGCATGCAAATTTGATGCCTCAATTTTCCACGCTTGATGGTTCTGAAATGCCCTGAACAAAGTTTGGCTTCTTTTTTTTTCTCCGTTGTCTGGGTAGCAACCGCAGGCAATTGTGACTTGTGAATTTGGTAATCGCAAATTTCCCCTCGAAATCCCTCGAACATGATCACAGAATTCAATAGAATTCACTCAGTGATATGACTTGACAGTCAAAGAAGTCGCTATTCGTGCTTCTGTAATATCTTTTGTTCGATTTATATAAGGCCAGTTTGGTATCAGGTCAAGAAGCACAACCCTTCGAAATGGAGAAATTTATTGCAGACCTTGCCGCGTTCTGCCAGGTGAGTTGGTTTTCCTCGGGGCAACGCTGCTGCGGACTGTCACTGTGACTGCCACCACTTTCTGCCACTTTGGATGCAGATGGCAGATGGTGGCAGAACTCGCTGACATGGTGAACTGAAGCCACTGCATTTCCACTGCATTTCCACTGACATGTAGGTCTTGTGAGCCTTGTGAAGCCAGTGGCAAGCAAAACATAGCAAAACCATACCCATCCTCACATCAGGTGATGTTCGGATAATCTACAACAAGAGCTTCCGACGGAGCCCGGGCAGCAGTATACCCTCTTTCTTTTGATTGTTTTTGAACGTTTTTATGATGGATTTTGGCTCTGATAATAGCCATAATACAATATAATACAGCTAATAAATTCTTCATTCTCACACAACTGTGGCATACTATGGCGCCATGATTTCGCGCCTTGTGAGGTGGGATTCGGATATTCTGGCAATCCGTCCAAACATGCCCAAGCATAAGTGTAAATAGCATTGAGTTCTACAGATTCTAGATTGAAAAAAGGTGGAAAAAGGGCATCCCTATGTTTACATTTCATTTTGTGTTCTTATTTTTGGTCGAGGCACATTTGCTTGCTGATCTTGCTGGCGCGGTGCCATCATGTGAAAATGAGATATTCCACTTGGACCGCTTGGGAGATTCGCCTTTCAATAATGCAATGGAGAAGCATCCAAATGGGTCACCAAGGATCGCTGAAAAGTATCCAGAGGTGCGACGGCCATGTGTGAAAACCTATGAGTACAGTTGAAGTCGGTCCTGTTCACTTCAAGGGACTCAAATGATGTGACGGTAAACAGGGGCAAACTAAACAATGTGATTTGACACCTCCAAATTTGCTAATTAAATTACTGTACATACTGTACGGCGTGTCATTGTCTACTGGCATTGTGCATGATTATCATTATATTTCTTTAGTTTGCAGATGCTCTCCGCATGCGCTAATTCAGGGTGCACCTCCGCTGTTGTCCTTAGTGTTGCCAACTGTTGCCATGCCCCAGCCCCCAAAGTCAGTCCCTCGAAGGTGCAGGCAGCCTTGAGCAAGTTCGACTTGGCAAATGATGTCAGAATGAATGCCAAGGTGAGTTTGGTATGCTTTGGTCGCTTTGGCTGGGTAACTTAGTTCCACCACAACATCCTTTCCATGCTTCGATTCATGAACACCAAGCACCTTCGCACACCACTTAGGGTCTCATAATAACCCCGAGCCTATTCGTTTAGTATTCCATAATCCCCCATAAGTCTTATTCCTGCTTCGAATTCTATGCGCCTCATCCTCGGCTCTCACCATCAATCATGTTCGCTGCGAGGCTGCGGGACGACTTGGAAAAGCACTGGCGGAATCGCTAGCACAAATCTTTCAGAAGCTTGGCAGGTAGCCAACCCCTGCTTGGCAAAAGGCGTACGTCCGCTTACGTTGGGGACCCATGCTAGCCACAATGCCAACACGACCAAACTGATCAAACATGGATGTTACCCATAGACCATATTAGATTAGATTAAACTGTAATATCATGTAATATCATTATATTATATAGTTTCGATTGGAAAGATAGGCGGACAATGATATAGACATACAATATAGAGATATAGACATATAGACATAGAAGTTATACAGAAATGGGTGGGAGGTATGTACGGCATCCCTGCACTTTAGTGAGCAGATGGATATACATACGCCCTTTGGAGAGTCTGATTGCTCCTTCAAAAAACACTGGCGACGTGCTTAAATTATCCCGGCAAGAGACCCCTAGCAGTTACCCGGAGTATGCGGATAATGTGTTATAATGTTGTTTTTGTTGTTGATGATGATGATGATGGTGGTGGTGGTGGTGGTGATAGTGGTGATGGTGATGATGGTGATGGTGGTGATGGTGACGGTGAGGATATGTGAGGATGAGGAGGAGGAGGATGATGATGATTATTATGATGATGATGATGAGGAGGAGGAGGAGGAGCCACTTTTTATGGACATGTGCAGGAAACATGCCGCGCCCAAGAATGAGCCCAGAACGCAGACATGCACTCTGTGCGAGCCTGCTCAGTCGAAATGCACTTCAACATACTTCAACATTTCGCAAGAGCCACTTTATTCGGACATTTACAGGAAAAAAGCCGCGCCCCAGAGCCGCGGCCCACACTTAGTGCGAGCCTGCGCAGTCGAAACGCATGTCAAGAGTTCGGGTACTTTATACGGAAATTTACAGGAAAGATGCCACGCCCCAAAGCCGCGGCGCGGACCTTGTGCGAGCCTACACCGCCGAAATTGACTTCAACATTTCACAAGAGCCGCTTGATACGGAAATTTACTGGAAAAATGCCGCGCCCCAGATTGAGCCCAGAACGCGGACACACATTTCGTATATTTCGTGCGAGCCTGCGCAGTCGAAATGTAAATCAACATTTCACAAGAGCCACTTTATACGGAAATTTACAGGAAAAATGCCGCGGCCCAGCTGGGGCACCCTGATCAAGCACCGGCCTTTACGTTTACTCCTAGCGTAAGAACCCCTCAGTGTGGACACATTGTTTGGGGAAAAAACCGTCTCTGAGTTGGGTGATGGGCTGTGATGGATGTCGGAGGATGCCGGTTGGTTTCCATGTATGGTACTTGTATGTATAATATGATATAATAAGGAGCTATGTCAGTGGCGGATATGGTACTGCCACCAAGGAGCATCCACGAGGCTCAGCGACTTGGCAAGCACCAGCCACGAGCAGCCACGAGCAGCATCAAGCATCCGCACAGGAATGGCACGGAAATATTGCAGTAATCAATAATCATCCATTGCGTTGCCATTTGGGATTAACAGTTGCTGTACGCAGTCTTTCACTGGATATAATACGGCTAACTCATGCTAACTCTACTGAATCCCTATTTGCTGGAGATTTTTTGGGTGGCCTTATGGATCACCAGACATGACTCGAGGCTAAAGATTTTAATCTCAAGCTTGGGGCAGGCCCCGTGCCCACCTGAGGAAGAACGCTGCCACAAGGCTGTCGCTGACACCAAGAAAACCCAGACTGGGGAGCAAACCCTTGCCGACGCTTGGCTTGAGTACAGTGGCACGTTGGCTCACTGCAATGTGCCGCAGAATACTGCGGATGTACATGGATATAGATCTGGACAGATACACCAGGAGGATCCTGGATGGAACTTTCAAACTCAGAACTATACCATGCCCTACCTGTTGAATTGTCGATGATGGCTATGGATGGTTATGGTTATGGTTATGGTTACATAATATACAGATATATATATATATATATATAATTTATATATACATATATACATATATATATATATATATACATATACATATACAGATATACATATATATATATATATATATTTACAGATATATATATATATATATATATTTACAGATATAATTATATATATATACATACGAATATATACAGATAAGCGAGTTATTGGGCACAATTTATGTTCGACCTTTTTGGACACCAGCAGGATTGTCCGCAGTGGCTCAGGTAGAGCAGATGATACCGGCTTATCCAGTGAAACTGGAACTTTACAGGGCCAGTCACTGAAAGTTGTTGTTTCACTCTCAGCATCTCTCAGCCGTTAATGCCCAGCCGGCCTAGTTTTTGCCACTTGATGATATCAAGTTGGCCCCATTTTGGTCGGCCGCCCAGCCATGTTGCTGCCAGAAATGCCTCTGTGAAAAGACGGGCATTGGACCTGGGACGGGTAAGGCGATAAAGAGGACTCCAGTTGATCCGATTTTGAAGTGATTTCAGCAATTATTTTATATAGTCGTTGCTTCGTTGCGCAACTTAGTTGAGAATGCTAATGAATGCTACAGCTGCATAGCTCCGTGGGCATTGTCAGTCCTTTCGGCGTTAAGCCTTTGGCTCCACATCAATCTTCCAATACAAGCCACACAAAGGTGAAAGATAAAGCACATCGAAACACATCAAGTCACTATTGTAGTAATCTTAGGGAGAGCGTCAGACGGGAGCAGAAGTGGGCGTTCCTTGAAGATCACAGCTGTTGGACTGTCGACATTTTGGCTGTGGATGTGGTCATGATGTGGTATGAACAAGAACTTTGCATACTTCATAGATAACTTGAAATCGTCCTTTTCAAACGTGCTGTCGCAAAACTGACGGTTGGTGCACGCAGCATCGATGTACAGATGACCTGTAAATTGATGTAAATTGAATATCAGATGCCAGGCGGCCCAGAAAGGGTGGAACATTTCGCAGATTGTCCAGGGCTGAGCTGCTCAGCTCTGCTCAGCATGGAATGGGCGCCGGAAAGTCGAAGCCGGACACAGCAACTGGGCATAATAATGGTTAAACAATAAAAAGTTTGTCCAGACATGACACTGACACGCAACATTAAATGGAAAGGCACACGAAAGCCACGAAGGTCCTAAAAGTAAAGGCTGGACTGGACCAGTTTCCTTCTTTACATTGCTCCACATGTCATTCAATATCCTAGTATTGCCCCCAAACAGGTCCTTGATTTCACTGCTAGGCTACAGGCCTAATTACAGGCCACTGGCTTGTCTACATTTTGTGAGTCTACATCTTAGACTTAATTTGGGGCTATGATCGGCCTTGAATTTCTTTCGTATGCACACTAAAACTACAATGGAATTACACGGGAATCATATGATTTATATATTCACTACCGAGCCAAGTTGCAGCTTAAAAACAACCAAGTATTTGATGGCGAACTATATCTGACCATTGAGGTTGGTCCGGAAGCACCTCAGACCTTCGACGTCGGTGACTTGCTGCGAGTGCGTGGCACTGGCCAGCGATGGGAAGGCCAGTCTGCTGAACAGTTGAGGGTTGGAAGGTTTGTTTGTTGAAGCTTGGCACTGGGCTGATCTGTTTGCTTGTTGATGAAAAAATTGTATGAGAAGGCCTGAAATGCATTTGGGTATAAGAAGGGCATTACCCCTTTTTTCAGAGCAACAAATCTAAGACTTGCTTACTGAACATATCTTAGAATATTCAAGTATTTCAAGGGGATCCTCAGCCATCAGTGGAAATCCAGCACACGCTGGAATACTCACCCATATGTCCTAGGCTGGTGAAGCTGTGCTGGGGGCATTTTTCCTTTGTAATAGTAAACCTAACAGACTTTTCAATCAACAAGGAGGATCCATCAATGGCCATTCCAGGAACCCAAACTGGAGGTACCTACCATATGTAAGGCCTATGTAAGGTCTATGCAAGGGGATATACCCCCAAAATATTGCCTTATGTGGTACGGTACCTCCATTTTAGGATTCTGGAATTCCCATTGAATCCATTCCTCGTTCTTTTATCTTCTTTTTTCCCACAGTTTGCTGGTCACCCAGGGCAAGAGCTCACGGCCAAGATTGCCACTTGGCGGAATTCTTGGTCAGGGCCGCGTGTTTATTACATTCCTGGATGAAAGAGAAAATTGGGACAGGAACTACTACATTCATTGCATACATTTCTATAAAGTGTATATGCATCATATAATGATGTGTTTTTAGGTGCCAAGGACCAGAACAGGCTGGCAATTCCACATTCTCCAAAATGAGAGGACCTGTCAAGCGTTGGAGTCCCTGCAGGGGTCACTATGAAGGGCTTGAGCCATCATGGACCTTGTAAGTCCAAGGAGGGTACTTCTCAAAAAGTTTGCTCGGCTCGAGAAGCCTTCAGTAGCCGGGCAATGACTGACGGCACCACTTGCAACATGAAACACGGAATTCGGAACTCTGCCATTGATTGGACACGAAAGACTTGACACTGACCCTCATGGCAGACCACGTGAGACCACTCTGCAAAAAGACTCCACTGCTGGAAGGCCCACCATCATATATAATTACGTATGCTTACCGCTTACCCAAACGGAGCGGACAAGCCATGACAAGCAGCCCGAGGTTGACACTCGGGAGTCGCAGCCTCGGATGGCAGGGAGATGGCGGCAGTTGGCACTATGTAAGCGCAGACTCACACATGTTTATAAAGGAAGAATAATGGAAATTGATTATATATATATAGATTATTATTATTATCATTATTATTGTTATTGTTATTATTATTGTTATTTATTTTTATTTTTTTATTTTTATATGAGAAGAAGAAGATGGCGACTGTGAATGTTAAGCACAAGTATGCAACAACAGATTGTTACCCATAACACTATGAGGAGAAACATCCACAGTAAGGGGTGGACGGGCGAATGGATTCACTTAGGACCACATCTAACCTAGCTATACACCTATATATTATATCATGCCTTGGAAGTCGGCCGCACAGTTTGGTCAGAAATTTATGACGATAGTGAATGATCATGATGGTGATGGTGATCATGATGGTGATGGTGATCATGATAGTGATGATGCTGATGGTGATGGTGACGATGACAATGATGATGATGATGATGATGATGATCATGATGATGATGATGATGACGACGACGACGACGATGGCGATGGCGATGGCGATGGTGATGACTATGATGATGATGATGATGATGATGATGATGATGACAATGACGATGATGATGATGATGATGATGATGATGATGACGACGACGATGACGATGATTGTGATGACAATGACGACGATGATGATGATGATGATGACGACAATGACGATGACGATGACGATGGCGATGGCGATGACCATGATGATGATGATGATGATGATGATGATGATGATGATGATGACGACGATGACGATGATTGTGATGACAATGACGATGATGATGATGATGATGACGACGACAATGGCGATGACGATGACGATGGCGATGGCGATGACTATGATGATGATGGTTATGATGATGATGGTGATGATGATGATGGTGATGGTGATGATGATAATGATGATGATGATGGTGATGATGATGATGATGATTCTGGTAGTGATGGTGATGGTGATGATGGTGATGGTGGTGATGGTGATGATGATGATGATGATGACGACGACGACGACGATGATGATGATGATGGGGCGGGATGGAGGTGATGAAGATCGAGGGATTAAAGTGATGAAAGTGATGATGAAGGCGAGGGCGACGCCATCGCTGATTCGAGCAAAAGTGTTGGGCAAGTGGCAGACTCTGATAGATAGACTGTGCAGACCAATTTTGACGTGGAAGTTCCATCGTCGTGCAGGATCTGATAGGATCTGCGGGTGGCCGGACTTAAGCCCTGTCAAAACGTTCAAGATTCTGAGGTCCGATGATACTGTGCAGCTTGCTTGCAGGTGAATGATCGTCGGCGCTGCAAAGCCTGCAGAGCCTGACAGTAGATTGAAAACTGAGTAGCAAGCAGTGAGCTTTCAATATAATCCCATCCCCTTGCCACTGCACAGAAGTGATGTGCACCTGGCATTCTGTGGCATTCTGGCCACCGAGCCCAGGAAATTGGAGTATTTCGGTGGCGGCTTCAAACGTTTCCAGCGCTCTGAGCTGAAACAGCTTGTGGTAAGGCGACCAACAAACACCCACAGCATCAAGGCTGGCACGGAAGGGCAGGGGGAGGGTAGTCTTTTGATGGTGTTTGGATTGTTTTTTTTTTATATAAATGTACTGTAAAATAAATGTAAAAGTGGGGTACGCCGTTTTCCCATGTCCTTCCCTGACATGCGGACCTACCGGACATTTGGCTTCCGACATGTTGCCGCATGACCCAAGCGACTGCTTTGTTTGCAGGACTTTTTTGCAGGTCAGCACCTTGTCCTGCATGGTCCTGGGGGCAGATGGTCTGCAGATCGCTATGTGGCTTTCGTAGCCGCTCGACCTCAAGCTCTCGGATCGCAGAATTATATTTTGAAATATTATAGATATTATAATGACCTGAGATGTGACAGGTGTGCCATAGCATGCATTTCAAGGCTGGTTGTTCTCAGCAATCATGAGGTTGCATATTGAGGGATGTTCTTCACATATTGTAATAGTTACAGGAGATCAGTGGCCACAAGCAGGCCAGGTTGTGTAGTCATAAATATATGTCTTATTATTATTTGTTATTGCTATCATTATGCACATCTATGAATGTAACTACGTGTGTATATATATTAATATATTATTTATATATGCGGAGAAGGTAGGCCCGAAACGATGATCAGCTTTGATCATGATTGTGATATTCACAGACCTCGCAAAGGCAACGGACAATAAATAACGGACAACAAACAATAAGTACTGTAAGTTTTGGAGCTGTCACTTGTCAAAAAGACCAGAAAGGTTCGCAGCAGCAGCTTTGAGGTTGATATTCGCGAGTGCCAAGCCCAGGTGATGCGTTGATCATTGACAGGCCGCTGTCATGTGCAGCTTTGGTATTGGGCCATTTGTTTGCAAGTGGTAAGGTCAGATGAAACAGTGAAGATCCGCTATGCCCACGGCGAGTTCAAACGTTTCTGCCTGGCAGAGCTGGAGATGCTGTTGATGGACTGATGGCAATGACCGCTTTCATTTATCAGGGTTGAAAATGGTTGAAATGCATAGAATGGCATAGAAGCCTTGGAAGGGTAGAAGAAGGATGGACTGAAGTATCTAGTTAAATCATCTTTAATCGTTTAATCCAGTTCACAGGTGTGGGGCCCAGCAGCTGGGTTGGGACTCAACACAGATGGGTATGGTGTTTTGTTTTTGTATCCTGGAAGGCGTCGAAGAAAGCACACAATTTGTGACTTATTTGTGACTTATTTGGTCATTGCATGTCATTGCTATTTGAATAAAGCGCATAAATTATTCTTTTGTCCCCGTTGGCAATTTAGTGAGAGCTGACCTTTGCTGCTAGGAGGGGCAAGCACCTGAAAGTTGGGAGAAGTGGTCCGTTGGAGGCCACATCTACTTGAGAGGTGCACCCTGAGTTTTCCTGTCTTGACGATACCTTGATCCCCTATCCAAGTACAATATGCCATCAGCTCAATGTTTCGGCTTGTGTTTTTGTTGTTGGGGACAATGCTCACCAAAGATGGCCAAATATGCGAATGGCAGGTGGGTTCTGTATGTGGAATATGTTTTTTTTTGTTTATGTGTGATTTGTGTCTGTGTGTGTGTGAGTCGTCTATGATGTTCCGGTCGGAATCCAAAGTTTTTCGTAGCTCTGTTGCGGGAAACGCTATGGCTGCTGAGATCAATGCTGCCACATAATACAATGGTAGGACCAAACCAGATTTGCATCTCCGCATAGGTTCAGGGAAATGGTGGTCAGGCAGTGGCTTGTCATAGTTGATATGTCATGCAACAGTTTGCTCTTACAGTCTTACAGTATTTATTTTGTTTCTGTTTGTGTGTTTGTTGCATGTGTTCTGCAGGGTTGGCGGTAGCCCTTGTAGAGCTGAGTTTCTTATTCTCATTGCAAGAAGAGGTGCTGCGATGTAAATGCTGCAGAAAAAAACAAAAAACATATACAGTCTAGTTGGTTTATTCATCACAAAGCCCCAAGCCGCTTTGGAAAGCTTGGAAGCCAACAAACCTTTGTCTTGCTATGCATTCATTGGACTGAGGAAACTTTGGTGCTACAATCGTTGATATCAGACATTCTGATTCCACCATCAAGGCGGGACCTGCAACTCTTTTTGGGGGAGCCAGCTGCCAGCTTTGGAAAAAACGAGAGACAGATGATTCAAGGAAAGAAAAATACAAGCAAAGGACAATCATTGACACTTCGCAGACCTAGCTGAAGGTTTTTCCACTATGTTTTCCTGAGCAGTTATTTTATAATTATTGGATGTTATTGGCCTCTTTGATGGGCTGCAAGAGTGACCCGGACATTCACCGTTCCCAGACGCTGCCTGGGGATCGGATCCCTTATGGTGCAAAAACATAGCCACTTTGCCAGGTGCAGTACACCTCGGGTGGTTTCAAGCGCTTTGACCTGGCGGAGTTCAAACGCCTGGTGACGGAACAGATTGCCATCCCCGAGAAACTTGGATCTATGGAAGGAGGATGCAATATGATTCGTTCTGGGTATACTCCAAAAAAGCGTAACGACACACTCTTAATAATTGAGCAAAGATTTTTACTCCATTATTTTCAATTATAGACAACAATTATAGATAACACATATAGTGGTTCTATGTGGTTCTGGTATTGCGGCGCTCTCGAAGATGCATCGGGGTGGAGTGCATTGGAAGGATTCCTCAGTGATAATGTCCTTTCGAATTGTTTTGAAAGGGAGTTGCGACCAGTTGCGGCCTGCTACACTCAGGATGTGGGAGGCGAGGCCCTGCTTGTAGCATCCCAGGGATTGTTGAGTGGTGGAGTCAGAACGGGTCAGACAGCTCAGAATTTCTGTCACGGCTTCCGCATAGCACAGCGCTATACAGCAGCACTCTGTTCGGCCACTGGTCAGATTTGTTTGCTGTCAGTGCTCGGAGTGCCTCGTCCAGGATTGGTCCTCAGCCAGCACGCCAGCAATGTCTGAGATGGACAAGCTTCATGATGTGTGGGGCTCAGTCATATTCCGAGGATTTTTGATGAGTCCATGTCACCGCCTGCTGTTCCCCCAGCAATGCAATGAATCAAGAAAGGATTTGATAAGATGCAGTAGTGCAAGTTTTCCTTCAAAGCTGATGCAGGATAGATTTGTTTTCCTGGTTGGCTGTGTTCATCCCTGATTCGAGGAAATTGTGCAAGCCATCAGGAGCAGATGGAGGGATGCATGGGGCAGTGATTGGCAAAACTTCACCATCCAAAAGCTGGCACGAATTGGTCATGTTTATAGAGGGATTGCCACCAGTTTTCCTCGTGGGCACCTCTGGAACTGTTCCGGCAGGCATGGATCGCCATAAGACATGAACGACTTGCCTCAGGATGCACGATGAAGCAAAAGCTGCAGAGTTAGAAGCGAAGTACCACTCAATGCTCCCCTTCGATGTTGGACAGTGGATATGGTGTGTTGACCGGTTTGGGTGGTCAAATCTATTTAGCCATGACTGGGTTGGGTGGACTTGGTGCAGCTTCCGCTGTTGGGGCTGGAACATTTGAATTGAACGGATCTTTGGTGGAAAGGCAGAGCAGTAGGGAGTCCATGGAAGTAGTTATCCAAATTCCCTTCCGGGAATGATCTTGTCGTCCCGCTTACCCACAACATTTGCACTTGGGAGGGTAGTAAATGTAGGCTACAAGTAATTACTACATACTACATACTATAGATATCTATAGATGCTTTGCAGATACAACATGATCCCAACTTTATATAGAGGTAGGATTAGATAGGATTAGATAGGATTCGTAGGGAGCCATCATCCCAGTCCCCTTGCCACGGCAAGACGCACTGAGGCTGAGCCATGGAGAGCAGGTGCAAGACCTGCAAGCAGCTCTGGCCAAGGCGGTGAAGGAGGCGAATTATTTGAAGGCACATTGCACCTGGGCTCAAATGCCGCCAAGGCCTATACAATCAGTGATCAAAGAGGAGAAACATAGAGAAACTCCCCATTGATGCTCCGATGTTTGTGGGATCTAAAGTCTAAACTTCTTATATAACTTGACAGTACTTGACTAGATTTGTGATTTACGACATGTCGAAATTTTAAGATGATTTCGGTATTCATGGTCAATTTTTGCATTGCTGTGCCACCAAGATTATTGGAGATGCTTGCCCATTTTCGCACTCTCGCCTTCTGTTTTGAGAGGCTCAGGATTTGTCAATCCCAAATGCGCGTGTTCTGCATGGCAGTGTGTTCCCAGACATATTTTTGAACACATTTTTGTTGAAAAGTAGTAAATAGCAAACCGGTTTCTCCCTACTACTAATAAACACTCCCCTAATGAAGAGCATGGGCACTTGTTTTGATATGTTTTGCTTACATATCTGGGGTAGTAGAGCCAGGTAATTAGTTATAATGATCATATATGCTTATATGCACTAATGTCGTCCCTGTTGGTAACATACTGAACAAACTTTATATAGTTATATAGGATGATTTATAAAATATTAATAATATTTTATGATTTATAAGATGTTTTTAACATTATTAACATGATTTAATCATATCTTCGTAAAAATTATACAGCCACTTGCCACACCGAGGGATTCAGCAGGAGCTGCAGCAGGCCCTAGGAGAAGATGCCGGGACGCCGGTTGCCATAGACGACGAGCTGGCCACTTGGAGACTGTTCAGAGAACGGCTCATTTGATTTGAGCAATTCCAAAGGCAGGTGACACAGGGAACTTTTGAAATTTGAAAGGAAAGCATGTCAAAGGGTAGTTATGAAATGTTATGGATATTGTGTTGATCTTCTTTTTCCTGCCATAATTAGCTCCATGAGTGCATGAGCTTTTGCTGGGCCAGCTGGGCTAGAATTTTCTCCCAGGCATCAAGCCTATGGACAGTACTACGGAGCAGCACAAGCCAAGCACTTTGTGGAGGAGTTGCTGGTGCTAGTGCAGCTTCGACATAGAAACGGCAGAAACATTTTGTAATGGCAGCAGAAGTGTGATTCTTGATGTCAGTGTCATTTCGGCCGTTCAAAGCATCCTACTGATGCATCCTGAGCGAGATGGTGCGTTCATGACGGGTGCGACCATCCAAGGCCATGGCGCTGCAAATCACTTCTCTCATGTGGCTTCGCACCATCATGCACCTGGGCATAGTAAGTGGCATAGTGACTAGTGCTGACGGAGATGGGGCCGGTGGATTTGCAGCTTATACGGGTTATTTGCAAAATATGGTCTAACTTTCTAAATGTGGTGTTGTTTTTTTTGTAAGGTCATTTTTGCGGCATTTCTGTTCGGGAATGCCAAGTTACAAAATGATACAAAATGGCTCTTACATATCTGTTTGCCAAGTGCAGTTTGGGCGCGCACTATGTGAACAACTATCATGCATGAGTGAAGACCATCGTACTCATACCTCAGGAACTTCCAGTATCGTTATGGTATGACCATGCGAGAAGTGCCCGAGCAGCACATCAGCCGGGGTTTGTGGGTAAGCTGCGGAAAGATCGGAAAGCAGTCCATCGAAACCTGTTGGACTCGACGTTGAAGAATGAACGACCCGTGTGCAGATCACACATTGCCACCCAAAATATGCCCAGCATGCGGGTTTGACATGATGTGACAGGGGGAAGCCGAAGTGGGGTGAAGCCAGAGAACCCGTGGAACCTGTGCCACATTATGATGATCAATGATGATTGTATGATTGTCAATAATTGCCGGGTATTCGTTTCGGCACGAAGGAGACAATGAAAGATTCTATTGAGGTGTTGCCTTCAGCTCGATAATCAAGGACTCGCTGTGGCCCGGTAGTGCCATGACTGAGGCTATGCGGAACTTGTACGCTCAAGGCGGTTTGCCCCGATTCTATCGAGGAATAGGACCAGCCCTCGTGCAGGCCAGGCAGGAGCACAAGGTGATTAGACTAGGACAGCTTGGCAGATCTTGGCAGATCTTGGCAGTATGGCAATACGCAGAAGGAATGGACAAAGCAGAAAATTGTAAAAGATGCACCGATGCACCCCAAATATAATAAATATAGCACTTGTTCATACTGATTCGTCATACTTTGTCTTGAAGTATTGCAATTCTCGCAGGGAGGGTTCCTGATGATCCGTGACCAGGGTCCCTTGATGCGTTTCGTGGACTCATCTGCAAATGCGGGTGTCTTGGCCCTGTTCGAAGCAACGCATGCAGAAAAGATGTGGCCGGCTCCTTGGCAAAGACGTATACAGCGGCTGTGCTGGGTCTAAGGAGTCAGAGCTCCTCATCATGGTAATTATAAGTATATATATATAATTATATATAACATTATACTACCTATAGAAACTTGTGAATTTCATGATATTTCATGTATTCTATGGATTTCTATGGGTAGCTGGCCAGACTTTCCACACTGGCCCCTATAGTCCACAAGCCTTCGAAGCCAGCGTGACCGAGGTATGGATCCAGACAATTTTTGCATCCGGATCTGCTGCCAGCCTTCGTATAGCATTGATGCCGCTGGATGCTGTGAAGACCGTGCTGCAGGACCCTGGCAATTCCTAGCCTGATGACTACATGAGGGTTAGCGGTTCTTACCAGTAGTACCGCACAAGGCGGTGGCGGAAGTTTCAAAAATAGGAAACCTATAGGAAAGGTTGGTTGTTGTGAATCACAGATGGCAGAGCGAAGCCACTGATGGATCGAAAGGTGATTGATGTCTCCTC
>Ga0126342_10012119_pt1 | contig 15400 bp, 10 predicted proteins | sample Cyp1metagenome_FD_92528 | JGI IMG/M metagenome (GOLD analysis project Ga0126342, IMG submission 92528) | Coral microbial communities from Lord Howe Island, Old Settlement Bay, Australia - Cyphastrea 1 metagenome | ecosystem: Host-associated > Invertebrates > Cnidaria > Coral ...
TCTGACACCCTAGAAAAACACAATTTTTCGATAGATTCTGTTGCTGGCGGCTGCTAGCAGTAAAACAGGTTCGAAAAAGTCACCTCCCGGGGGGGAAAACACCAGGGCTCTGAAGGACGAGCGGGCGCCAGAACCACGCCAAAAAAGTCCCTAACGTGTCGTCTGAAATCCTAGAAAAATCTAGATTTTTTGGTGTGCTGCTGGCTACTGGCCGCTGGCTGCTACTGGCGTCGTAGTAGTAGTAGTAGTAGTAGTAGTAGTAGTAGTAGTAATAGTAGTAGTAGTAGTAGTAGAAGTTGGGGTCGGCGGATATAGAACAGAAAAAATTGCTACCAATGCTGTGTCAGAAAATCCTTTTCCCTTTCGCGCTCCCCCTTGCGCAGCCGGGGTCGGCGGATATATACATATATATATATGTATATATGGGAATTTCATCGTCCCAACTGGCGAGCTCCATCATTTTTCAGAGGGGTAGGGCTCAACCACCAACCAGATAGTGTTGGGGCGATGGGATTTCACCATCAAACATGGATGGATTTTGGAGCAAACATACGCAAAAAATATCTCAGATTTTTTGGCAACTTCTCCAGCAAACACGGAGATTTAACCAGCGAAAATGACTTACCCTCTGGTTATTTAAGATAGCCATGGGAAATGGCCCATAGAAATAGATGGTTTACCTATTAAAAATGGTGATTTTCCATGGCTATGTTAAATAACCAGATGGTACCACCCAAAATACTTGATTCAACCAGTGAAGATGAGAGATTTAACCATAAAAAATACGGGATTTCACCAGCAAACGTCGTCTTATGAACGGTGTGTGCTAAGGTGATGGATAGTACACGACATGGAGGCAGGATTTTGTTCATCCCCTGATGTCCTGACACAAGGGATTTTTGGAGGCCCTTTTTTGAGCTTAGTAACCCTCAAAAAGATAAAAAACAGTTATGTATCACTTTATTTCAGTGGGATTTTACTGTTCTATCCCTTTTGGGGGTGCTATAGTTGAAAAAACGTACCGAAATGTGCTAATTTTGATTAGTTTGTCGTTTGATGTCGTTTGTGTATAGACATCTAGATCTCATGGGAGACTCATGGGTGACAAACACCATACCATATACCTATTTTCGGAATGGGAAAAAACAAAACAGAACTTTGGGTGGTCGAACGTGACCTATTGGGGTGTGCTGCATAGAGACTTGTACAGGATGGGCCCCCTCAGTTATAAGTTGGTTTATAAACCATTATAATCCCCATTAACTAGTTCGTTATATCTACCATAAACCATAGAATTCAACCACTTATAAACCAACTGAACGCTATCGACTGGGGGCCCCATGTTGTATGATCTATCACTATTTCCTATGCCATCAGCGGACAGGAAATGATGCTCAGAAATGATGGCCGCCAATATCACTGGGTAGTTGAGGGTACAATTCCACTAAATAAGATCCAATACGTGGTTATACCAAAGTTCGATAACCATAATGATGCCATATTTGCAGTGACGTATAGTGCTTATATCCTAACTTATGTTTTTTTTTCGCGTGGATTCCTGGATTCCCGTGTTTTTTTTCCCCTTAAAAAGCAGCACAGCGGAACTGCATCCCCGGCGAAAGGTGGGAGCTCCAAGAACCGCACCCCCAGCGTTCCCTCGCGCTATTCCTCCTTCTCTGGGGAGCCGTCCGGGCCGCGATGGTCATTTCTTTTGGTGCATTTTTTGGAACCAGGGAATGATGATATAGTGAACATATATTTAATGATGGGGATATAGTGAGAATGAGAACATAATGGGGATATGCTAGGTATATCTAAATCTATAACGGTTTATAATGGAATATCTACCTATATATTATATATATATGGCAATATCATGGATTATCATGGGAGTATTACTTTTTTTCGGATCATCCCACGAATCGCAAGTGGTGAACCACCCTCGTTGGATAGTTCGCTAGGCTTATCCCATGTATAACATTATATAACTGGTTGGTGGATTGGAACATGGCTTTTATATGCTTTTAGGACTTTCCATAATTATATTGGGAATTTCATCATCCCAACTGACGAGCTCCATCATTTTTCAGAGGGGTAGGTCAAGCACCAACCAGATAACTAAGTTCTAACATGTTATAACCCCAGTCACTGGGAAGTTATGAAGTGGGATGATCCTCCAAGGCAGATAGGTGCTATGTAACTGGATATCTGGATATCTGGAGGTGGTCACATCATTTGCAGCATGGAGATGAAAGATCATCCAAAATTTCTAAAAGGCCAAGATTTTGTTTAATGACTTGGTTAATCGCTTGGCAGGCGTTCAAATGTTTGATAACGTGAACATGCACCAGCACCTGCAGATCAAAAACAAACTCTTTTTGGCAAGGTCCTGGAAAAGGAGTTCCAAGATCTGTTGGAAGTTCCAAGAGCAAGTTCAGAGCGTAGCATCAAGAGCGTGTTGGAAGTTTCAAGAGCAAGCTAAGAGCATAGCATCAAGAGCGATTTGGCTTGTTGGAACAGTCGAATGAACGTTATTAGCCCACCCCACCCCACCCATATACATGCACAAAGCAACATGTAATTTGCGGGACGGTTGATATAATTGAGTCAACCAAATGTCCAGAATTACTGTATCACAGAAAATAAGAGATTCGTCCAGGTCGTTATCAGCGTCGCCAGCTGAAACAAGGTGGCGAAGTACATCATTTTTGTATATTTTTGTTATTTGTTGAAGACTCCAATCCCCACAAAACGGCAAGGTCGATTTGGTAGTTGAATGATAAGACACTAGGACACGCAATTTCGAAAAACACGAATTTGACTACGAACTGGACGTGCTTGGGGTACCATGTACTGAGACAATACCCTTGTGAGGACAGGCAGTCCACTCGAGCGAACATCATTGGACAATTAAGCATGTACAAGGTAGGAGGGACTCCAATTGATAATCATCTCCAAGTGTAGCAAATAAAGTCCCAACTCATCTGAAGTTGGGAGAAGTGGTTGTTTCCTTGACCGGAGTAAGAAATGTAAGAGCCGGGAGGTTCCATACAATGCTGGACTAAACTCCCCAGATCCAAGCAAGCGACAAGATGAAGAGGACTAGAAACACTGGAGCGTCGGGGCACCCATTTGCAAACAAAGGGTTTTGAACCAAAAACCAGAGTTTCTTGTCTGAACATGGATTTGTCTGAAAATATGGTACCCATTGGATCCCATTGGTACCCCAAATCCACGGCTTTATCATTTTCCCTAGTTAAAATGGCCACTTTGGGGTATGCCGGTATGCCCCATTTTTAGGAAATCTCCATATGAGCAATTGTCTAAAAGGCAAATCTTTCTAAAAGGACTTGAAAGGCTTGGAATGTCCCCATCGTGGTTCTGCAAGGCGCGAAGTGCGCGTTGGCCGGAGGTCCGTGGGCGCCCGGCTGCCTCAGTGTGGATGTTCACAACGCCCGTGCAGAAAAACTTTCCATCGGTGGACTGCCTATCAATGTCAACCGTTTTTGGGGGACTGGGCGTCCAACAAGTGAAAGTCTGAAAAGCCATAACTCAGGACACTTACCAACTAGCTAAGTTTGTTCTTGGCAGAGGGTGTCTCAGTTTTTTTGTCAAGAACATCCCATTAACTCCATTAATCCCATATATACCCCATCTTGGCAGAGGCTGTCTCAGGAATATCCCATATGAATCTCCATTACCAAGGCTATGGTGGCTGCGGTGGAGGGTCATTCGGGTGAACGCACAAGCTATGTTGGGGACACCCAGGGGTTGTCTGGGAGTGCGGGCCCGAAAAATCTCCAGATTCATGGAATATCATGGAATATCCCCATTGGATTAGATTATATTTGCTGGTTGGTGGTTTGGAACATGGCTTTAATTTTTCCATATATTGGGAATTTCATCATGCCAACTGACGAGCTCATATTTTTCAGAGGGGTAGGTCAACCACCAACCAGTCTTTTGGATATATATGTATATGGATTGTAAACTACGGATCCAATTCGTGAATTCGTGGGATACACATCCAAGTAGGATCAAGTAGGGCTGGCAGTGATTCAATTGGGCCATGAAGAAAAAATCCTAGTCGATTGTTTTATTATCAAAAAAACTAGCCAAGTTAGTCGCAGGCAATTGAGGGACATATATATATATATATATATAAAATTGCTAGTAAAAATCCTTGGTTGACTGATTGGTAATTATATGTAAGATATTACCCTCTGGTAATTTAACATAGCTATTGAAAATGACCATAGAAATAGTGGATTTTCCCATTGAAAATGATGATTTTCCATAGTTATGTTAGTTTACCAGAGGGTATACTACATGGCTTGTTGGGGATTATCATAACCCACATAGTCGAGACACCTATCAACCAAGGGATGGGACGGGATATGTTTATTGGCTCAATTACCATGCAGTAAGCATAGGAAAAGGTATGGAAAAGCCATGTGTTTCCCTAGGAAAATGATCTACACAGTATTGGGTTTGTCCAAAAATGGGAATGGGTGAGGTATGTTCAAATGGCAATGGCTTATGTTAGGAAAATAATGATCAATCAACAGTTTGCACCTGCTGCAGGTGGAAGATAATCTCATTCTATACTGTACATTTATATAATAATATAATGTGTATTATAATATATATATATATATATATATAAAGAGTAAAAATACACAATGTATAGTATCACAGTATATACTTTACACAATGTAAATAGGTATAATACTTAGTAATATACATATGTATTAATGTACATTATATATATACATAAATCATACAGATCACACAGATCACTGGGCCCCAGCCCTGTCAGCGCTCGGCGAGGTTTCTCCATGCTGCGGAGCCAAAGAGGCGTTTGGTTCAACCGGAGGGTGAAAACATTTGCCACACTTTTTGTCAACTAGTAACACCACCATCATCATTATCATCATCAAAATCATCATCATCACCATCTTCATTATTGTTATCATGATTTATTGTTCTATATTACTATTTTTATTTTTGCCAATCATTAACCACTATTATTGCCAATCATTATTATTCTTATCATTGTATATATATATATATACCACACATGTATATATATATACATACATACATAATTGCATATATAATCACTACCCCTTTGAGGCTACTTTTCAGGGGGGACCATACCAAAATGTAAGATACATTTTTTGGGACCCCCCTTAAATGCAAAAATTGGTCGCTGAACGTCCCCCAGGTGTCGTTTTTGTGGGGAGGGTCTTCATAATACCTTCAAAATGTAAGCTTACATTTTCAAGGCCTCCCTCAAAGACACCTTGAAAAATGTAGCTTACATTTTGGGTACGTCCCCCCTTTAAAACGGTGGTGACTATATATACATATCTAGTTATATATATATATATGTATAATTAAAATTGCATTATGCTTTTTCTAATTCATCAATATTATCATCTCTTACTTTTGCGAAATTCGGAAGTTCCCAGCCCCTTTGTCTCATCTGTCGACAGGAGGAAAGCGAATCCGGATCTTCCACCGAAGAAGGACCGATGCAGCGACCAACCGTCCTCTTTTGCACCGTTGGAGAAGCTGGGGATCGAGAACATATTGATGTTTTTCCATAGAATTTTGGGGGTGAACACGGTGAACATCCATTTGAAGTCAGCAAAAAAAACAGCACAAGGCAGCGATGTTGATGTGAACATCATAACATCCCGGATGTATTTCTTGTGTGTTTCTGTCAGTTAACAGCATGATGCTGCTGTTCTTGTTCTCGCAAGCCGCCCGACTGGAGGCTGATGACGGTGTGTACACGTGGAGTGAGATGTCGGGTCAAAACCTACCACAGCTGGGATGGATGCAAATAGGCCTTAAAAAACATGGATAAATATGGCAGTTACCCTCTGGTTATTTAACATAGCCATGGAAAATCCCTTATAAATGGAGGTTTTCATGGGAGAATCATCTATAAATGGGCCATTTTCCATGGCTATGTTAAATAACCAGAGGGTAGATGCAGTGGGAAGCTGATCCATTCCCAGAGATAAAAGCACACGACACTCTGATGAACTTCCCCCATCTTAGTTTGTGAATTTTCCGTCAGTGGCCATGCAACAGGAACCGATTTATTGGAGGTACCAACCATATGTATATATATATATGCATATAAGGTCTATAATCAACACTTAGAACATCAATTGTGCACATGAAGATGTTCTAAGTGTGTGTCCACTGTACTAAAGTAATGGAGAATGCAATTTTGCAATACCGTCCAAAACGCGGGGTGAGTATAGGAATGATGCAATTCAGCTATTTAAGCTTTGAACAGAATGTGTGGGACAAACCATGTTTTCAGCGATGATATTCTTGGTTTCTAGGATACCAACGGGTAGGTGGTCCCATCTACAGTTAAAACCTACCAAATTGAGTTTTTTAAAGATCTACAGTGACGGACAACTTGTTAGAGCGTCAAAATTGTTTTCCAAACAAGCGTAATTTCAAAAATGAACCTATACTTAGAATGTTTTGCTGTTTTTTTAGGGGTTCTGACGTTCTAAGTATTGGATTCAGCAGCTAATAATTCCGTAGGAAACATAGACATAGTGTACCATTTGGTCTTTCCCTCCCACATGATTTGCAAATATTGACGATCGTTTTATCTCTGAAGACACTTAGACTTAGAACATCTTAGAACATCAGACTTTTTCCCCCGTCAAAATGCATGTTTTATGTGTTCTTGTTCTAAGTGATGGGTTTCTTGGTTTTTGATGTTCTAAGTAACGGATTTCTGATTTTTGTCCTGATGTTCTAAGTGTGTGTGCCGATGCATTTGGAAAACGTTTGATGTTCTAAGTATATGTCGACCTATATAGTAAGAATCTATTGGACTTGGCGGCATATGGTACCCTATTTCCGGACAAAGCCATATTCAGGGTCCTGCCTTGCCAATTTGAAGATACCATTTGACCCTCACTTGCCCTCACTCCTCTGTCCTGCACGTAACGAATTCGTGTCACCCGGACATGGAATGATTCTTAGAGCATATTGTGTTTTTGATTCTACATGGTGTTATCATGTGTTATCAAAGTTTCATTGCAACGTAGCCACGGAACAGAACCTCTAGACTCTAGAGTCCTTAATTTGCCAGATGTTGTTTTTCCACACTGTCAGAACACTTTCGCCGTTGGCCAGTCTTTCCTAATCGGCCCATTCAGTGTAGTGGCATTGAGTGGTAAAACCGCTTGGATCTTGGCAATGAAAAGACCGCCCCGCCCGAGTTATTTTTGGATGCGGATTTTCCATGAGTTTCCGGAGTGAAGTGTAGTGAAAGTCAAGCTATGCCTAGCAAGGCATCTCGGATCCAATATGGGGAAGGGTCAAAACCTATATCTGGTTGATGGTTTCAAACATGAATTTTATTTTCCATAATATATGGGATAATCCTTCCCATTGACTTTCATATTTTTCAGAGGGTTGAAACCACCAACCAGTATATTGTTACCTATTGTTACCATATTTAGGGGAAAGAATCTGCGACTTCCCCTTGCAACTGGAGACGTTCTGGTTAGGCTGTACAGCTATTTCTGATTGAACCACACTATTTGGAGAATCTGCGAATTTTGCGTGGTCGAAACAAAGGGTTGTTTTTTTGTTTTGATCCAAGGTCATATTTCAAGTTGTCTCTGTAAACTTCCTGACAAGACAGCTGGGCGAAAAACCTTCCACAATGACCTGGGTTTGCAATGGAAAATTTGGGGGAAACTTCCCAATTCCAAAGGATTGCCCTCCAGTGTCATCAAACATGGCAAGGGGAAAATCCCTTAAAACTCTTTTCCATTGGGTGCTGCACGTGCCACCACTTTTTATTTTACTGGAGGTTTGAATGGGAAAATAATCGAAGTAAATGGTGGATGTCCAGAATTGGAACGTTAGATTTACCCTCTGGTAAACGTTTACATAGCTATGGAAAATCACTATTGTTAATGGGAAAATCAACTATTTCAACTGGGCCATTTTCAAGTTCGCTTTTTGTATGTTTACCAGGCCGGGTACTGGATGACAAATCATCGACAAATCATCATCCCCATGAAATTTGCCATTTTTTTGGCATCGGAGCCCAAGGTCGTTCGGCCAAGCGAGGCGCTGGGCGGCTGGGCGTTAAGAGTTGGATTGGTTTACAGATCGACACCGGAAACCATGGGATAAAATATCCCAAAGGTGTCATCTAAAATCTCACAAAAAACAATGGTTTCTATATATATATAGAGTTTTTATCCCAACATATTGAGGTTTCCTGTAAAGTTTCCAGACCAATCACCTGAAAGATTGGATCTGGGATGATGATGAAGCCCTGGAACTTGTAGGAAATGTGAAGATATGGCCAGTTCCGGATTTATTGGAGGTACCTACCAAGATAAGGGCTAAATTTCAGGGGATATGCCCAGCCGAAATCTGGCTAAAAAGGTTTGATCCACTATAAAATCCACCATGTTCCGCAGGGCCCGATGTCGCCGGAGGCTCGGGTTCATGGTGCCGCCATGGTTTGCGTCGGTAAAGTCATGGCGATAATTATAATGATTGTAATGGTATCGTAGCCTACAATTCAATGGATTGGTATAAGGGCAAAATTGCAGAACACACCCATATTTCATGGGAAAATCGATGGTTTCCGGTCAACATTTTCCCTTAAGCCAATCCAATGAAGAACGAAAAGTTGGACGATATAGATTGATATAGCATAAATATCGTTGCATTGGGACATTGGGCATTGGGGGATGTCATGAATTCATTTTCCAAAAAGGGATTTAGACTCAGAAAAAAGGCCAGGCCGATGTTTAGATTCCCATGGGATGACCATAGCTGAAACCACAAGCTATTACTGTACTGTATGACTTTTGCCATGGCAAATTGCCATGCTTTTATCAATATACTATGTATCATATTATCAGATGTGTATATATATATATAATGTACAGGTCTATCTCTAAAACCGTTATATCATATTGTTTTCGTTTGGGCACTCCTCACTTTGCATGACATGATTATCACAACTGACCCCACCGACAGGTGCCGAGCCCCGTGCTACAGGCAGCATTGCTGGATCTATTGCAAGGGTTTCGTGTGGCCAAGCGAATGTCAATGGGAAACACTCATGGAAGATTCAAAACATAGATGTATTTGTTTGAAAATAGGTAGCCCTAAACTGTTCATGGTTTTATCAACATTTGACCCGTAAAATAGGAATTTTGGGGCCCCATACCCAATTCTCAGACATACCCAGATCTGTTCCACTGAAAGCGGAGTTGCGGCAAGTGTCCGCAGTTGCTCTAAGACCCGCAGAATTTTGGGTTTCGGATTCCTGAGGGTGAGTCGGTGAACAGTCTTGACCCCTTCCAACATATCCTAAAGGTTCATGGCCCATATGGCTGTTTCCCATGAAAACCTGCCCTGATTGCAGGCTTACCGCAGACGTCGCCCAGCGCAGAGGTGGGAGTTGGCCCAGTTTTGATGAAGATTTCACCATGGATTTCACCATGGATTTCATCATTAGAAACATGCGAATCTTGGGACCTATGAAGAATGATATGAATGAAAAAAAACATGTTCTACAAACTTTATTTTACTATGCCGACAACTATTGACTTCCCACTTCTTACCATGACAAGATTTCTGGGCAAAATCCAGGCCCCTTGGGCTGATGGATTTCCCTCTGGTAATGGCTGACAGTTTGCGGAAGCCATGGCCCATAGATTGATTTTTGATTTACCGAACTGAAGGATGGTGATTTTCCAGTTCGCAAACTTTAAACGTTTACCAGAGGGTAACGTTGGTAAAAAAAAGTGTCATAAACCATCCCCCAGTCATCACCATTTTTATAGGTCGTATGGTTACCATTCCCACATGGCTGGTGTATGACATTGTTTTAACCACATTACAATATATTTTCCAATCAGATTGAGTATCTGGGTCACATTTACCAGTGATTGTATTATTGTATTCACCAATCACTAATCATGCTAATCCGCACCCTTCAAAAAAAATAGACAAAGTTCAAACCCAATCCCAAAATAGTGATAATCATCATTCTTTTCTGCATATTCTTGGAGTTTTCTATAATGATTCATCCAGTTGAATCATCCCATTTTATCCAGTTCTTTTGCTTCGCTTCCTCCCCCCTTGTTTGATAATTTGATTTTTCCCTCTTCAGATGAAAATTATGACGCTGCAAGGTTCACAAGTTCAGTTTCATTCTGCGAAGCAGATAACTAACAGCTGGATTCTGCACTCAGCTGCAGCTGCAGGCGATGCAAAAAAAGCAGTTATTATCCAGTTCTTATCCAGATAAATCATTGTTATCCTAGGACGACTTCACTCAGCTAAGCTGAACTCCAGTGAAATCCAGCTGACAAATCCCGTGAAATCCAGTGAAATCCACACACAAAGCATCTTAAACCCAGTGAAATTCGATCCACTTCATCCATCTATCCATCTCGATCCATTGATGGCTTACCATCCCCCCAAAATCCAGTTTCGCTTTTCGCTTGGCCAAAAAGGACTTTCAACGTGGCCTTAGCAGTGGTATCACCTGCGTCCTCCCGGAGGAGGTCGGGTGCGGGAAAATCAATGACAATCATGGGGATCTGTTGTGGAAAACACTGGAACATCATGGGATAATTATGAATACTTATTATATATACATTTTCTGGAAACAATATTGGAAAATCATGGGATATATATATATATGGATATGATATATGTTGTCGTTGGTTAAGTGTCTGAAAATGATGATTTCATATTGATTTACCCTTAGATGGGGAGTTAACCATCGAACATCGGGGATTGAAGTGATTTAATGCTGATGTTACTGTAATTTACTCGGTAGGTGAGAACAGCATTGTTTATAAATTCATACGGGTATGAGTTTCCTCTAGGAAATCAAGTAAAAAATGGTATATAAATTCACAATTATATAATGGAGATTGACATGGGATGTGTATAAAAACATGAGGTATAATCAACCAGATATGATATATGAATGTGCCTGAACATGGTCGATTTACTTAATGCTTATGGCAGCAAAAGATCAGGGACAGTCGGATAGACCACTGGGATTTTGAGACGAAACCAGGTTGAAGATCAGGGTTAGTAAAGTTGTACACATATGTGCAAATAGAAACAAGAAAAATACATACATATATATATACATATATATATATGTGTATATCTATATATATCTGGTTGGTGGTTTGGAACATGGCTTTTATTTTTCCATATATTGGGAATTTCATCATCCCAACTGACTTTCATATTTTTCGGAGGGGTTGAAACCACCAACCAGATATAATACTACATGTTCAGTATCACACTTTTCCCAAACGCTGGAAACATGGATCCGAAGGGATTGTCTCCTGTAGGAAAAAAAACAGTACCTCCAGCTCGGAACAGTTGTCACCTCAATCCAATATTTGGTGTTTGATCTAAAGGTCCTTGTAAAGAATTATGATTGCGAAGACCGTCATGTTATGTTTCGAACCCTCGACTCGCGAAAGTTACGCGATGGAGCGGGCGAAAGTGAAAGTGCATTGAAGGAGTGGCCCAGCAACCCTCAGCAACCATCTGTCGAAGGGATTCTGTGTAGCTGTTGTTTATAAGGCTATCATGAAGGGATGATAATTTGGCATGCGATTTGTCTCGTCTTCGAGACATTGTTGCCCCACATGGGTCGGTCCAAGAAAGGGTTTAGATGAAGCACCGAATCCATGGTTAGCACCCATACTATAGTGATATTTACCATCTATAGTTACCCTCTGGTTATTTAACATAGCCATGGAAAATCACCATTTTTAATGGTAAACCATCTATAAATGGGCCATCTATACCATGGCTATGGTAGTCATAACCAGAGGGTACCATATGTTACCATACATCGATAGTATATCCATAGCTCCATTGATCCCAGCGAACTGAACGGTTCCACGGAGTGGCCCAGGAACAGAAGCCAGTGTATGTGGGAACCGTCGAGGGGAGAGTGCGGCTTCCCACGGGTCGGGTCAGTCACTGTACCCTGGCGGCCAGGGGTCGGTCTCGCTTTTTGCTGATTGATGGGCAAAGTTCCGCAGTTATGGCCCGAAATAGCAGTTATAGGTCGGTTAAATTGTAACCCCATTTATGGAATGTATAATCCCATAGAAATAACCAGTTATAACTTATAATTAATAAATGGCCATAACTGCAAGATGGCTATGACATTGATGGTCTGCTTCGATCGAGCTGAGCGTGGCTTGAAATTCGGCCAAGGTCATCATTTTCTCCACGGAGCACGACTTTTCGGTACCTTGACAGATGCCCTCTTTCTATAGATCGAAATCGCCGAAATGTTGAGGGTAAGTCCCTTGGAGGAGAACCATCCAGTTAAAACATGACTTTGACCACACTATTTTTGTGTACTGTATGATGATAATGTAACTCAGAATGACAAATACATTATGATTATTTGATGATTACAGAAAAAACTCGTTCTGTTTATCATGAAATCATCCCACTATGATTTGAGATTTGATGATGATTCAATCAGAACGATCTTACTGTATGATTATGTCATTCACTTGGCAAAAAAAACACCATGGGCCTGGAAAGATCAAAAACACAACATACTGTATACATTTGTATGCTACCTGCATTCTACAATTTCAAACATGGTTCACGCATATAGTTTTTAGATATCTTATGATATGCAGCTATTGTAGAAAAGTGCTAACTTTCACTTCCAATCATATTTCACCTGTACGACAATTGTTTACTTGCCCTCTGGCAATTCAACAGAGTCTAATGGAGGATCACCATTTTTTAAATACGCAAATCATCCAACCAAATGGGCCATGGCGGCCATGGCTTCCAGCGCGCCTTGTTGTAAGAAATTACCAGGACCAGTAAACTTGGTTAATCTTGGTTATATATATATATTATATATCCCATAAAAGATCAGCATATAGTGTTTACAATCGCCATAACTATCGTGCCAATATCCCATATATCCATTCTATCACCCATGATCTTGCAGTTCTTGATGGTGTAAATCCCATTTAACCTACACTGACCTACACAAAGATGATGTTATTCCCCCAATTTTTGATGGTCAATTCCCTTCTAATTTCCATTTTTTTGCTGATGATTCCCAGTGATAATCCCATATTTTTCGAAAAAGAAACAAAAAAACACGTCATCTCCAAATCAAAACCCCTATGATCTTGCCGTGTAAATCCCAGATATTTCACCATATTTCACCTCCATTTCTTGCAGGTGTTACCCTCTGGTTATTTCACAGTTTGCGGAAAATCACCATGCTATTAAGAACGGTAAACCATCTATTTCTAATATTTCGATTAGGGCCATCGAAAAACCATGGCGAACTGGGCAGGTTCTCCGTTGGATCCACTTGGAAGATGCCTCCCCGGTGACCTGTTTAGATGTGGCGACCTGGGCCGAAGGCAGGGGCTTTTTGTGAAACGATGGGACAACCGGAAAGCATAGGACACTGGTGAGGAAATTCCAAGAAATGGATAGACATGGGGATTTCATGGCTTTATGATAGCTATAGCAGCTATAGTTGGGGGCATAAACTCCAATTTCACAATGGTTTATAGTGTAACGAACTAGTATTCATGTTTTTTTTAATGCAACTCTTAACCGGGAAGGCCCACATATGAATTGCGATATATTGTTATTTTTACTCACTGATGAATTAAAGCCGCTGTCAGTTTTCTGGTTTATCATCTAAATGCTTAATGGTTATATTATGGTTAGATGAGCCAATTAATTATCATTATTTGATTAGTATTGAATTAATGTGAATATATAATGTTGGATGTATTGGCTGTCTTTATCCAATCTATAAATTAATTGTTAGTGTTTATCATTGGTTTCATGAGTTATTGATGGTTACCCTCTGGTCATCAAACATGACTTGCTGTCAAATCCGCCATTTAGTTTCATCAATTATCCAAGTGAAATGCTTATTTATAGAGGATGTTCCATGATTTTCGAATGATGTTTCCAGTCAATTCTTGAATTCTAGATCTAGTTTCCATTAAAATCCATATTTTCCCATGATTTTCCCATGATTTTCTCGTGGTTTCTCCATGCTTAGATCGGCATCGCCAGGCGTAGAGGTCCCGGACGGCGAGCTGCCAGGCTTGTTGGCGGTGGGAACGCAGGCAGCCGGGGGACGGTGGAACGGGTGGAACGGGTGGAACGTCGGCCTGCGAGAAGATGGGGATATCACTTACTGGTGCGTTTTAGGCAGGGAATGAGGGAATGATCACATAATGATTGGGATATTAACTAGTAATTATGGTGTAATATGTTTAACAATTATTATTAATAATGACTTAATGATCCATTTCATCACTAGTAATGTCATCATCCCAACCCCCAGCAACCCATCCAGCAACCCTACGCTTAGCACCGCACCAGTAAGATCATCCCCAACTGAGCAGTGCTAAACCCCTGGCAGGGTTGATGATTAGTTCGGGGATTTGTTCAAAACCCTTCATATAGGTACAGTATTGGGGATGATTATAATCCAAGAACATGGAATCCAAAAAAAAACATCAACCAGGATTTAATGGAATGATAGAGTCTGATATATGATTTTATATGGGTATATCATGTCTGTACTCATTCATCAATGGATATAGTCAACTAGGTGGATAGATGTGGATCAAATGATAATGATGGATGAATTTGTTTTGGCGAAGATATAATAGTGTGGAATAATCCACAATGATAGTGATAGCTAACATCTGTCACATAATAATCATTTTTCACTGAAAAATCACCACGACCAGCAAAGACTATCAAAGATGGACCATGATATATGGGTGGGTATGTCTGAAAATGGTGTATACACCCAAATGGCCATATTCTAATAGGGAAAATGATGATAATCCAGTGGATTTAGGGCTATGTACACCATTTTCAGAGAAACCCATATGTATATAGATATGATTTACATGTACATAAGACATATATGATACATGTGTGATAATCTAATATATATATATATAATTATATACTCCCAACTGCCCAAGTCGTGGCGAAATCCCAAACATCTTGAAATTAGCTCGGGGGAAGGCTTTTGTGGAAGTCGTGGCGATGCGGCGTTTAGCTTGTGTTTAGGGTAGGTTGCTGTTTTACTACCTCATGTAGACCTAAAGTGGCGAAGCGGCGTTTAGGTTGTGTTTGGGGTAGGGCGTTGTTTTACTATTAGCATAGTGCTTTAATCTTGCTAGTTGTGTTCTCATTGTGTTTGGGATGGTTGCTGTTGGGTTCTGCAGCTACTGGGGTCTTGCTGTTGCTGCGGCTGCTGGTTCGACGGCTGCTGCTGTTGCTGTTTCCGGGTACTTCTACACAA
>Ga0126342_10012120_pt1 | contig 15400 bp, 10 predicted proteins | sample Cyp1metagenome_FD_92528 | JGI IMG/M metagenome (GOLD analysis project Ga0126342, IMG submission 92528) | Coral microbial communities from Lord Howe Island, Old Settlement Bay, Australia - Cyphastrea 1 metagenome | ecosystem: Host-associated > Invertebrates > Cnidaria > Coral ...
AAGCTGAGCTTGAACATGCGAGCTGTCACCGCCATCATCGGGGTCACCCCAGGTTACAACAGATCCATCTGCCAGTTGAGCAGCAAATGCACCACGTGTGGCCTGAAGCTGTTGTACACCAATGAGCTGATCTCTGACCTCAGAGCTATCACCACCCAACTCCTGATCGCCCCAGGTGAGAATCCTCTCATCCCCAGGACACCACAAGGCAAAGGCTCCTGAAGTCGCCATCAAACCTACTTTTTGTGAAAGGGCACTCAGCTGGTCCTCATCCTGAAGCCCTGCACTTTCCAGGGATTCGATCGGATTTAGGACACGCCCGCCAGCCGTGACCAGTGTCAAGAAGCGCCGGCCAAGGGATTTCTCAGCAAGGGTCCTTAAGTCCTCGACTTTGGAAGACTTCATTACTGACAGTTTCTCACTATGGCCACTGGGCAAGGCTACATGTACGTGAATCATCGGTCACATGGCACGGCTACAAATAAAAGTTGGGCCAAACCAAACTCTTCAACACGGCTCAAAGTCTTGTGACTGGGCACACCGTGTAATTTCTTGCAGAATAAATCCCTTTCCCGAGGTGAGGAAACGCCTTTCTGACCTCACTCTTTGCAGGAGAAATCACTATTTGTTGTGAGTGCTATAAACCGACACTTGACGCATGAAATTGCAAACATAATGATCCACCCAAGTGAAAAACCCAAGAGTAAACCATCGCCGATGTCAACTAAAACTGTTGTTACACACTATCCACAGGTAGAGGTCAAGGTCATTTACTATAACTTGTTCAAAATTTCCTTACAGTACCTTATCAGTTGGGAAACTCCATTCGCAGCACCGGAGACTGTGAATAAGTTCCCGAACAAGGCGGGTGCCAACAAGCGCGGAAGCACCTTAGTGGAATCAATGACGAGTGGTCCGAAAAAAAATAAGAAACATGCGTAGGAACTAGGAACGTAGAGACCCAAAAAAAAAGGAATGGACATGATTCATCACTGATATTCTTTTAGATTCCGATTTGACTTTTCCATCTTTTTCGGGGTGCTATAGCATTGAACCCATATATATATATAGTTGGGAGAATGTCATGATGTCACTTCGAGCCATGCCCAGATCCAACCAGGGGAGTGCAAGAGGTGCTTCCCCCAATATGCCGGCAACTCCCCCAAGGGGTTTGATGTTGGCTCATTCACGAGGTTTAATGATGGTTAAGAACCACACACCTTTTTAAGGGATAAAATTCGTTTGGGGAGTTCATCTGAGGTCAATCCTCATCCTCTATCCCATGTTTTTCCTCTTGTTGCTACTGCAGTTCTCATATCAAATTTGGGACATCTTCAGATCTCTTCCTATCTTTTGGCATTTTGTTCAACTTCAGGCTGTCACAAATTTGGTTTCAGGGCCGCACATATTTTGATATTTTTCTGGGGGGTCGTCTCTGGGAACGTTTCCAAAGCCATTTGTCAAAGCCAGTTGTTCCAATCTTCAACTGGTTGGTGGTTTCAATCCCTCTGAAAAATATGAGTTCGTCAGCTGGGATGATGAAATTCACATATGGAAAGTCATAAAATTCCATGGTTCCAAACCACCAACCAGTGATTATTAACCATTATTAAACATTATTAACCATCATTAACCATCATTATCCCATACTAAATCAATGTTCCAAACCACCAACCAGTTCAAGGATGCCATCTAAGAGCCACCGCCGGCTGTCATGGCGGATTTTCTATCGAGGTCATGGGCTACCCATTCATATTCAACACCCCCTACGTAATCTACATAGGCCCTTTGGATGGAAAATGAAACCACACAGTTGGGACATGTTGGGACCATAGAATTGGAGAAAATAATATAATGTATTTATATATATATATATAAATCAATATAAGGGGATGGGATTGGTTCCTAACAAGTTGCTAGGTGGAATGATTCTCCAAGCAGCAAGCGGCGCAAGCACTAAACTCGGACAAACTTTTGTCTTCAGGTGCCACGATTGGCCAAGCCACTCAGGGCACTGTAGTGGATCACAAATGTGAATGCCATGGGACATCATTGGCAACGATTGAACAGATTCAATACTCACCTAGACTTTCATTTGGGAAGCCTGTTCTTTTTGGGAAGGGATAACACACACACACACACTTCTTACTGGACGCATCCTTAGGGACGCGTCAAGGGCCACGTGCCGTCTTTGGTTTTCGCCGGCCCAATGGTCAGAGAAAGGTCTGGAGCTGGACTACGTGGATGTACTGTCTGGAAGATCCGCCACTGTTTGTACTTGGGGGATCCTGAGTACTTGGCGTATGACGTTCTTAGTTGTAATTGGCTTGAAGCACCAGCATCTGATTGGTAATCCCAGTGGGGGGCATCAGTGAACTTACCATTTCAATTCAGTGAAGAGAGAGAGAGAGAGAAAGAGAGAAAGAGAGAAAGAGAGAGAGAGATAATATATATATATATAATGTGATACTATATTATCATATTATGATGTGTATAAATATATATAAGATATATATAAATCATACAGATATAATTAAAAGAAATATGTATTATACACATCTAATTTTATCTGTATAATCATGTATAATCCCTATTCAATCCAAAAAACACAGCATGAGTCTTTGGAAATTCCTCCTGAACTCGTGACCAACCATCCTCATTTCAATCGGCGCGATCTTCCTGGACATCATGACAAACCGTAACCGTCACCGAATGAACTTTCAGCGGGATGAGGGTGTCGGTGTCCTGGAAGAAACCGCAAGAGCGCGCCGGATGGCATGGAACCAGTTGACACTTTGTCAAGAGGAGAGCAACGGCAGCGTTCGATTTGTTTTACAGTATTCTATAGTATTCTGAAAGAACCAAAGTGCTCAAAGATTTCGCGTTGGGACTAAGAAAGACTCGAATTCACCAAAAGAGAACAACATGCTTTGCCACATGGGGGGCGTGATTCAAAAGGAATGGCATTATCACCGAAACGCAAATCAATTTGCCAACCCAAAAACATGGAACATCATGGAACACAGGGACTAAAGACCAACAACAAGAAGGGACTACTTGGATCAACGCGTTGCAACGTGGAAAGCCACCAGCATCCCTGGCCTGCCTTGATTCCACGGCGACTTCCTGCAGTTCTTGACCAAGAATTCGTCCAGGTGTGCTTCATCGATGCTTCCTCAGTTGCAGCTGTAAAAGGACGAACTCTGAAACGTCAACCCAGGATGTCTAGGAAATTCTAGGAATACAAACCTTTGCGTTGCAGTGACTTATGGGGAAGATCACTTTCAGAAGCCTTCTTGAACAAATCAGTCGGGCTTGCTTGATCACTGATCACTGACATATGTTTTCTCTCTATTCAGAATTCAGCCTTTGCAATCAATTTGGAAAATACGATGAGACGGCAAGATTCCTCAAGACTGATGGGAAATTGGTGGCCCATAAACCCAAACAACTTTCAGATTTTCTAGGCAAAACCGCAAGCAAACCTGTTTTTTTAACCCCAATCACGTAACATTCTGGTTGAAACAAAGAGGCGATTATGGGGATCAATCTCTGAGGTTGGCGGCTTCAACCGAAAAATTGCTAGCCGGCATGATTGATTACATCCCAAACTATATCCCCCTCATATCCCCCAATTTAGATTCGGTTACATCATATGAACATCACTAATTAATCACCAACCAGGTAACCAGTTGATGCTCCCAACGAATTACCTACCCATGAATGATATCCCAATATATACCATTTCATATGGTGAAATCAGGATGATATGGTGGGATCGGCCATGGATCTTCCGCTTCTTCTGCCCCTGCAGCTCCGCATCTATGGACGCCTCGTTTTCGTTTTTGGGACTGGGATAATATGGCGCACCCTGCTGTGAATATATGGATGAATGGGATTTATACGGATTTATATGGATTTCTATGGATCAATATGGATTTTTTTATGAATTTATTTGGATTTACCGTATGTATGTATAAATGTGTATATATATATATATATCATATGGATTTATGTGGATTTACATTGATTATGTATTACTTGTAATGGATGATGTGCTTATCCTCTCTAACAGATGAAACATGACATTTAGTTTGATGATCACATCTATGTCAAATTGCCAACAAGTAGTACTTGGGAATATACACCCCCACAATTCCGCAAAGACTCTCAAGAATCGAACAAACATGTCTGAAAGGAACATGACAATGTTTCATCTTCATCCATGGGCTTCAGGTTCAACATCACCAAGGGTGGCTCCAAACAGCTCCAGCCAACTTGCCCATCTGCATAGTATGCAGCAAGAAGGAATCATGCAGGGTGGGGCCCCCGGGCAGCCCTCTATTCTAAATATACGTAGGTTATACCTCCATCAACTAACTAACCTCCAAAAACCCTAGTTATAGTTAGCCAATTTTTAAAAGTCAACTTAGCTATCGTTTGGGGCCCCCACCTCGTGCCAGGTATTCTCAACCTATCCCTGGCCTGCCAAGTGCGACCTAAGGATGCCCGTGCCATCACCTTTTCAACTGGAAACACCAAAAGTATAAAAGCTGAGTATCAATTCTGGTGAAAATCGTTATCTAAATCTGTACAATTAGATCCGGTAAAATCACCAATCCAACTGGCCAACTGGTACAAAAAAAAACACATGGCAAAAGTCATGGTAAATTCCCCATGTTCTGCTCATTTTTCCGGTCAATCACCATGAAACTATCCACACTTTGGCAGTAGCACATTCCGAGATGCCATAAATGTCTCCAGTGGATCTTCACCTCGCACCATTCTTGGGTTTCAAGAGATGATTTCCAAAATGTTATTTTGACATAGTGACATAGTTCACAGATAACATCTCATTACAATCATGGACTGGAGTTGGAAGTAATCAAAACAACATTTTATATAATTATCGAATTGATAGGGTTAACGACTGGTTTTAGAGGTGCCACATGTTGCGCGAAAAAAAGGCAGCCGCATGGACCATCTGTAGAAACCCTACTGAAATGCAGGGAACTACACACAACAACTACATGTTAGGCAAATCCAACCTTTGAGTTTTGTTCACTTCGGGTGTTTTGAGGAAATTTGAGATTTTTGCATACATAAATGAGGACGTGACCAAGAAATCGTGAAGCGAAAACAATGTCAATTTCCATGTGTTTGCATAGCAAAGCATCCACTTTCAAGGCCAACGTTGGATACCCTATGGCAATTTGACATTTTTAGTGGTGGAAATTCCTCATTTTTATCATGGCAATTATGCGATTCTGAATGGGCCTTTTCCTTGACCTAGGACCTATGTTACCCAAAGTTGGCAATATTATGCAAGATTGACCTTCCCGTAACTCGGATTTGCCCATTGGGCAAATAAACCAAATCATCGACCGAGCAAATTAACAAAAATATGTCAGACTATGTGAGTAAAAATGGGGGACCATCATTCTAGCCGCATGGCACCAAACAGTTTGGGCAACAATTTGGATCAACCCGGCATGTTTCACCAGTGAAACAAACACATGCTCTTGGCCGGTGAAAGCCAGAGAATATTAAGCGGTAGGTGATATCAACCGGCATCATGCCATTTTTAGATGGAAACAAATATTTTAGGAATGAAACCACCAATCGCAACTAGTAAACAGCCCCCTTCCATCCGTAAGATCAGAACTGAAATTACCCTCAGGTAATTTTAACATAGCTATTGAAAATTGCCATTTATAGTGAGTTTTCCCATAAAAAATGGTGATTCTTTCCATAGTTATGTAAACGTTTACCAGAGGAGATAAAACCACCAGTAAGGTGATTGCTGTACCCCATCTCATCCCACAGGCATTGTGAAAAATCCTCATGGCGTTTCCAGCTTTCCCTATTGGAATTCCAGGGCACTGTCGTTGGACTTGTGAACGTACCTTTGTCTACAGCTGGTTCTTACCATTTCTTACCATAGTAATTAGTAAGAACATTTTCAGGAACGCGTTTATTGCTTAAATCACCAACAGTCCGTTTTTTGTCTATCATCATCTTGCGAAGCGCAACTTTACACATGTTCCCACATGTGGGTAAAGACAATAAACCAATGGGTTTACCATAAAAATCCATTATTCCAATAGGAACATATATTATATTATTCCAATAGGACCTATATTATTGACAATAAACCAATGGGTTTACCATAAAAATATGTTCCTATGTAATTGGTTTGTCCTTACAATCCAAGGTTTCACCCTTAAATTCCGACAGAAAAAAACCCACCTGGTTGCTCTTCCGGCGCTTCTGCCCCTGTACTCGTCGCCGAATCCCTGGCAGGGAACGGAATGAACTTTGGATAAATTTGGTATTTCTGGCTCTTTATTAGGAAATATATATATATATATATATACACATATGAGAAACAAAAACCTGATTAATAGTTCAAACTATGTGAACATGATGTTTCCTGGAACTGTTTGCTGGTTTACAACGACCATTGGCTAGTTGGATACATGTGTGTAACAAGACAATGCACCCTTGTTATTGGAGTTACAAATATAAACTTAGCTAGTTGTGGAGCACCAGCTTGCTTTGTTGCAAGAATCCTCGCAACTAGCGTGGCAGACGGCAAACCCAATAAACATTCCCCAATTTTTGCTGGCTAATTGGCCAATACAGAACCCATGTCTGGTAAAGTTGGGGATGTTTGATTGGGTATACCACATCAGGATACATTGGGATGCATTAGGTAAGTATAGGTAAGTTACTTTTGAACTAGGCTGATTGTTGCATTTCACGTACAGAGGTACTACAGTTGAGCGAACATATATAGACATAATTATAACTGCGTGCCCCCCTCCCTTCTTGTATGAAACATGTTGGGAATGTCAACTTTACGGGTAGAAAGTTGGGGGCATCTCGGAAGACCACACTGCCCGGATCTCCGAGCGGAGGCAATGGCTGTTGTCCAGATGAAAGAAACCATGTGTCCAGCCAAACTGCTGTCAAGTTCCCTGACAATTGCTTAAGTGGAAGTGTACCCTACTAGTATATTGTAAAAATAAAGTTGACGTCAAAGATATGAACAAAACTTGGCAAAGTACCGTTTCCTGCTACTAGTCTGTAGTGGTTGAAATCCAACTCCAAACAATAAGGCATGGGACAGGAAGGGCTAACTATCACTAAGCTGAGGTACCCCTGTAAATCATTTTGGGAGAAAAAAACGATGGTTCTAACCACAGAAAAACAACCTCTCCAAATGAGACCCCAAAAGAAACAATGCCAAGGCTAAGTCAGTGCTTCTCTGGGTGTTTGCTGTCAGAATCAGTCATTAAATGCTTTGCTTTCGAATTTATTTTCAATGATGACACCAAAGAAACAGCCGGAGTCGCCTTTTCAGGGGCAGAAATGGGGATCACTCGAACTTGGAAAAAAACGATTCAGAAACCCGATTTGAAATGTGATTGTGCCTCTTTTGGCGAGAGGGGTATGTATTGGATTGGCCAACCAACACAAGATGGGATAAATACCGCGATGGGTTGTTGGTGGATGCTGGTGGTACGTCTTTGAGGCCCTTGTGCACATCAGTGACATGCTGTTGAAAACAGATGGCAAACATGTCTGACACAAATCAAGTGCATCAGCCATATATTTGAAGAACATCTACAATCATCTACAGCACATCCACTTACCATGTCTCACAAACATATCTGACAAATGTAGATCTCGGCAAACCATATTAAACATTACTGAACATGATATGTAACACATAAGTTCAACACCAACCCAATCTAAGGCGTATCCAACATACGGCGCACCGGCGCATGTTGGTCCAATCAATCCCATCAAACTGACGAAAAACTACAGACCTTCCCTCTCCGTAGTAATTCAAAAGGCAAAAAAAACAAACAAACAAAAAATATTTTTTACTCGGTAAAACACCGAGCTGATTAGGCCATGGCTGCCATAGGTATGCAATGTAACTAAGTACCGGAAGGTAATGGTAATCGTGCATTAAACAGCCTAGGGGTTGAGAGATCCGAGGTTCATATTAAATGATACTAAAGATCGATATCAGCTTCCCAATCACACGTGTTGATTAAAGGTTTACTACCCAGGAACACATGGTTCCCTTAGGAAAGTGATCTCGAAAAGGTCATGTTTTCCACATCTATGTTGGTCTACATCAGGGTAACCATCAACTAATCGCCCAAATATACAACCATCAGTCATCATTGTTAACAATTGACCATGCCATCATCCTGAACCATCATTATATAACCATAATTAGATAATCAATATTAACATGTGTTGACCCTCAACTAACCACAGCCTCCTAATTACAAGTTTGTTGCTACTTCCACCTAATGAACTCTAGGTACCTCCCCCAATCAGCAAACGATATATCTATACTTCATTCAATGATATATCCACCAAAATGATATATATATATATATATACATATATATATATATATATATATGTTAATATATTAATTTATACATGTATATACTCCCCCCAATGATATATCCCCCAGTTATAAATTGGTTTATAAACTCCATTTACTATATAATTACTATAGCTATACATTGAACATCATAAGCATTATCCAACTAAATTATTTACAATAGTGACTAAGTAGTGGGTATGATAACCAAGTTATAGTATCATATACAAATTAACAATCAAATTATATTATCAATAAAAAATGATTTTGACATACATAATGACTTATGTAGTTAGTTCATATACTATAACAGTTGCGATACTATCATAATAACAGTAATAACATGATAATCAACAGATTCATCATACTATGTTATACTATGTTATACGTCATGGGGTAATCATCTATTAGTTATTTTACTCCAACTTCGCCAGCTCCCCGACCTGAGCCCCATGGACTTGGCTTCGTCGTGCTCCTCCTCCGTGACGCCCGGGCAGTTCCTCTCCATGTCCTCGCCGGAGTCGTAGGTGCAACCGCAGTAGAGACCTCGGCAGGCACCAGTTATGGCTATGGGAATCATGGGATAAACCATGGGGAAATAGGGAAAATCCACCATCCAAGGAAAAAAAAACTGGAACATATAGGAAAATCAATGTTTTCATGGGAAACTATCGGAAAATCACTGGGCAAATCCACCATCAATGGAGGTTTTTATGGGAACATCTTTTGGCTATATCTTGGAGTTGCTGAGTCGATGATTTCTGGTTTTCCCAATGGGAAATCCACCACTTGGGGGCTCATCCAACGGAGCAAATCCAGGGGTGAAATCTACACTGGTCAAATGAGTCAAATCATCCAATACATGAGATTGTTTTGTTGATAAACTGGGAATGGCTTAGTTAATTGTTTTTGGAATTGAGTTATATAATGGTTATATATGGATATGATGATGATTAGTACTATCCTTGTTGTTGAAAAAGGAGTGGGGTTTCTCATAGAATTTGCTGGGACTGTGAACGTTGGAAACCTGTAAATCATGGGGGAAACATAATCGAACATCCTGGAAAGAACGGATTGTTTCTTTATGAGGACGTGTTATGGGGAAGGTTTTAGGGAAAAAACATATGGTGATGCCACTGGATAAGCGCATAGATTTCTATGATAATTTTATGCTAGTCATACGGGAATTCAAACAGTCGTTCATTATTGTGTCATAATCCCTTAGATTCCCAGAATTGATGTGAAAATAGGAACATGGAACTGCATTTGAGACATTATCTATGTTTAGTTTGAAAGTGTAAACCATCTAAGGGACTTAACTATCTTTACGTATGGCTCCAGCAATCGTGTCATGGGAATATCACTGCATTCTCACTGGATATAATGTGGCATATAGCCAGCAACATAAGCTGATAGTCGTAACAAACTGAAAGGACTAAGGACACCAGATGGGGGATTACCAAATATGATGAACGGAAATTGATGGGGAACAACCAACAAAAACACACAGCTATAACACTGCTGGGACCAAGAGGCAGTAAAGGTGAACTGTCCGCAAATGTGTCATCAATTCCTAAGCTGAAAAGGTCAATGAAAGGTCGGTGCCTGCAAACCTCCTGGATGAAAAACATGGATGACGGTTCCCAATTGTCAGTGCTTGAAATTTGCTTAACCCATTTTAACCCAGCTATAGATGGGATAAACCACCCGTCGGGGGGAAAACCGCGCCAGCGTTTTGAGCGTTTTGAAAAAAGTGTCGTTTTCGCCAGAGCGAAACTATTGATTCATTCCCCTAAATAGGCTTAAATTCCCCGGGAATTTGAAGTGGTTTTTTGATCGCATCAATTTTGGGTTAACATGGCCGTTGGATCTGGTCGAGAGACTGCATGGTATGGCGGACTTTGATAGTCGCCACATCGCAGTGACGCAAGTTAGCATCAACGTTAACATCCCCACCCCCCCAACCCAGTGACGTAACGTCAGATGTGCATGTGACGCAAGTTAACATGAACGTTAACATCCGCACCCCCCAACCAATTACGAAACGTACGATGTGCATGTGACGCAAGTTAACATGAACGTTAACATCCGCACCCCCCAACCCAGTGACGAAACGCACGATGTGCATGTGACGCAAGTTAACATGAACGTTAACATCCCCCCCAACCCAGTGACATAACGTGCGATGTGCATGTGACGGATAAAAAAAGTGTGTTTTCAAAAACGGTCAAAACGCTGGTGCGGTTTTCCCCCCGCTGGCATAAACCACTTGCAAAACTAACAAGGCGCAGTGAATTCCTTCCCCAAATCTAAATACCTCCAGAAAGTTTTGTTTAGTATTGGATCTATTTAGTTTCAGCTTCAATTTACACTCAGAAGGGTAACCTGACTGGGAAGGAAAGATTGGGTGTCCCATCCTTAAGTGGGGAGAATCTAGCATTAACCACGATGGCGTTGATGTCATTTAGGCTGGATATGGCTGTTTGTACTATGGGTCCATGCATGCATGAAAACTCTGCATGTATACAAATCATATGCAAATGATATATACATAAATGTAGACAGATGTGTTTACATGCATATATTTTACATATATATATATATATACATGGATGTTCATCGGCGAATGTCAAATTATTCCCTAATCAGAAATGAAACCATTTTCAGATGATAGGCCGATGGGCCTTACAAACCACAGTTCATGGCCAGGTCAAACACGTGAAATGGAGATGGGGCCACACAACCCAACCAGTGCCAAATGAAGTCCAAATCTGGGTGCAAATCTATATATGTTAAGTGGGGAGACCCTGATTTCAACATAGCTCACATCTGCATGTCTAGTGTTCAATGTGCTTATCCCTTCTTCAATACATAGTTTGCATCCCCTGCTACAAAATATCAAAACAGGTTGAACTAAATATGTTCCACAACAAAAATGAAAAAAACATACAGCGAAATAACCCAGATAACCTTGATACATTTTTGTTGCAGACTGAAGTATAGCCACCAAGCTGCCAACAACCGCTGTAGGGCCAAGCCAGGGTCATTCAGTTCCAGCCTTTCGCGATAGTCCGGTAACCTGAGGGAAAACATTCTCCGAAGCAATGGATGCCATGCCGCATCATGCCAAAGGGTCCCCTCAACCAAAGACATGTTTGGCAAGGGCAAATTACAAACACATTGCGTTGCAACTCCGCCCAGATTTCCGAACTAGAGAAAACTGAGTTCAACATTTCTCTTGATTTGCGCTATGCAAAAACATGAGTTTCCATGTCAGAAAAAATCGTGGATTGAGAAAATAAGGAACTTTGATTTCAAACCGGGCTTGAAAAAATAAAGGGGCACATATTTGCATTGTGCTCATTTTTCTGTATCTGAAACATTTTTTGTTTCCAGGTCGAAGCTGCAAGTTCTTTTTAATCTTGCAGCGTTTCCAACAATTTCGTCAAACATGAGCAACATATTAAAACTATAGAATATGTTTGATGGTGCATTGTTTTTTTGTTCATTTTGATTCCTGCATTCAGTCTCCCCTCACGGCCTTAGAGCCTTTGAAGGCCCAATATGTTGCATGTTTTTTTGCGCGTTGGACGCGAAATAAGAGAGAACGGAACATAATTTTCAGCAACAAAAATCAGAAAAAACGCGGCTCAAAATGGAAAACATGGCAGGCAAAACATGAACAGCAACTGGTTTCATCTAGTTTCAATTTGTCTCAGAGCGAGGCTGGCCAGGAACTGGCAAACATATGTGCACACATGGAACTACATTATCCTACAATATACATTGCATCATTTCCGGTAATGTATGTTGCATTATCCCATAAGGAAACACTGTTTCGGCACCGAATGTTCTATTTTAGGTTGCATGTCATTTCATTGTCTTGTGTTACATGGCATTGACAAACCATTTCTGGATTGTATCAGCTACACCCCCATGCTTGCGGTTGAACCCTCTGCTAACTCAATGGTCCTGACCCGACTTTTCCATGCACCACCTCTGCTGTTTTTTTTTGTAACTTCCTGCCATGTAGGTCTCGTTTTTTCTTGTTACAACCAGCAACAACATGAGCAAAAATGCCCTCATGATACAGCATGGCAGTTTCTGGGTGTTATGTAGGCTTTGACGCTCGCGCAAAGCCAATGGCACTCTCACATGGTCAATGGATTGGTTTCTAAATTCTATTTCCATTACATGCCCGATTATATCCATTATATCTCCATGATCTTTGGTTTTTATCATGGGGCTGCAGATCATCCTGGTGAATAACATCGAATAACCCTAGTACATCCTTTATAATTAGCTGGGATATGGTGGGATCCTTCCATTTATAATCATATATATATGGTTTCTAAGCCCATCATTCACCATATAATAACCATATAATAAGCATATATATGTTAACCATTATTAACCATATAATAACTATATATATGTTAACCATTATTAAGCATATATTAACCCAATAGGTCCAGCCCAGCCTTAGCCCAGCGGCATCTCATTGGCCTGTCCCGGATAGAGCTCCGTCTGCCGCGCACGGTTCACTTCTTCCTCCAGGTCCCTCGCTGCTTGGGTGGACTCGGGGGGCCACAGCAAGCTCTCGGGCAGACCCTTCCTGGGGCTTTCACGGGCGAATACGTGGGACACCTGAGAAACGACGAAAACATAAAACAAGTAGAACAATATCAATTTATATACATATATATATAGTGTATATGAATATACTACAAGAAAAACGGTATCAATATGTAAATATATATATATATATATGATAAACAACTAAGTAGAAATATCAAAATACATACATCAATATATATGTACATATAAACATAAAATCATATATACACGTTCAATACATATTTGATTATATGTATAATTAATTATCCATATTAAAATATGGTAAAATGCCAAATTCGGATTTTACGATTTTGCTTCCAACATACAATAAAACCCTAGCTGTGAGCGAGGTACACCCGATGCGATGCACCAATGCCAACGGAGGTTTGTCAAGTTTGGTTTCCCCTTATCGGGAATTGTGCAGGCCGATGTATGGTTCATTGCTGGAATGTTTTCTAGCCGGTTTAACAGATTAATTTACATTGGTGGGCAAACTTGGTATCCAAACCTACAAGGAGGCATTGCCCCGAACAAGAACCCAATTGTTTTAAATTCGTGTGGCGATTACGGATCCCCCCAGCCAAAAAAATATTTGATGGCACTACCCAAACCAAGAACACAAACCACACATGTTCCGTGTCATACCCCTATTTAAATTATCCACATCTGTCACATTTAACTGAGCTGCATGTTTTCATCTGCATGTAAACACATTCTTGGTCCAAAACTTCTGGTCATGTCCTCAAACTTGGTTTTTTTTCCTGTGTAGATAAAAGAATCACCCCAGTAAAACCTCATGCTAGTACCCTATAAAGCAAATCATCATTTCCTGGATATACAGCCCTTTTTCAGACAAACCCACATATGAAACACGCAATCTTGATAGTTCTTAGTTCTTCCCATGTTTTCCCCATGACACTGTTTGGCTATTCCCATCCAACTCCCATATCCATCAGAACTTCCCTTCTCACTTAGCGAACTATCCCTTTTTCATGGTCATGTCCAAACTTTGCCTGATTAAGTTCGAAATTTGATAAATCTATAAATCTAAAGGATTTAAGGGTAAACCATGGTAAACCCAACTTTTAGATCGATCACGATCGATCATTTGATAGGAACCACCGTATTTCTAGATCGCCCTCCAGCTGGTTCTGCAGAGCCTCTGTCGGTCCAGGTGTTCCACCGAGCGTTCCGCCGCGAAGACGTAGCCGCGGACCTTGCGAGTGGTGAACTTCACCTGGCGGACGGTACCGCGCACGATGACAGACCATGTCTTGGCTTCCTGGGGTCAAGCATGATGGGAAAACATCGGAAAATACTACTGTAGTTGAAACAACCGAAAATGGCAGGTTCCTGGTTTTCAAAGCAAAACGTTTGACAATCCTTTGCAATCAAAATGCTGGGCAAATTAAACTGGATGAGCTGCTGTAAAGTGATGGTTTGACACGTTTCAAACGGTCAAAACATAGGAAAACAGCAGCTCACCCGAGTCTAACCCACAAAACTAGGATCCAACCCACAAAACAAAGGATCTAACCAATAAGAATTAGCACAACATCTGGAATCTGGAAAAAAATGCATTTTGCAAGAAAGCAATGGGTTCCTAACATTCAGTAGGCTGATGATTCGGAATTTCAATTTTGATGCCAATAGGCTGCGTTGAAGGCAATTTCGCAGGAAACAAACCATGGGGAACTCATTGGGCACTCCAATGGGCCGGAGCTCTCAAGCAGGACCTAGAATGAGAAAACATGTTAGGATCAACCAACTACAGTAATTTTCACAATCAGGGAACACAGTTCAAACCACAAAACGTTTCTGGTTTTGAAGCTCCAAAGAGACACGCAGGTTGCCGCAGTACTGCTTGTTCAAGGCGGCTTCTGCTCTCTCACGGTGCCGCAGCCGTTGTTCAAACTCCTCCCAAGTGTTCCTGTTGGCGGTTGGCACATGGGTGATACCACTTGTTGGCAATGCCTACTTCCCCTCACACATGGCCATCCCGCCCCAATCCGTACTTTAAGAAGGAACCAATGATGAAATCCGGCCAGGGGCCCCCTGGCCGTGTCCTTGCCGTACGGCAGTTCTCTCCTCTCCGTAGGAGAGAGGGGCTGCCGCCCCAGCCGCAGACCACCCGGTCCGGCCCAAAAACCCCCGCGTTTTACGGTGTTTTGTGCTCTTCCCACTTTTTCCCATTTTTCGGATCTTGTTGTTTAAGATGGGTCAACATGGGCCAACATAGGCCTCAAGATAGGCCTCAAGATGGGCCAACATAGGCCTCAAGATGGGCCAACATAGCCCCAAGATGGGCCAACATAGCCCCAAGATGGGTCAACATGGGCCAACATAGGCCTCAAGATGGGCCAACATAGG
>Ga0126342_10012121_pt1 | contig 15399 bp, 8 predicted proteins | sample Cyp1metagenome_FD_92528 | JGI IMG/M metagenome (GOLD analysis project Ga0126342, IMG submission 92528) | Coral microbial communities from Lord Howe Island, Old Settlement Bay, Australia - Cyphastrea 1 metagenome | ecosystem: Host-associated > Invertebrates > Cnidaria > Coral ...
ATTCCCAGGTTATCGTTTTTGGGACTTCACTATATCGTTTTACATATCAAGATGCATATTTTTACATACGAGAGCGCTCGAATACATACCTCCTACACGGAGAGTTTAGCCTCTTGCTCATATTTTTTCATTTATTATTTATATTATATTAATATTTGATTATTTATATATTTTTTTTTCATTGCAATATAATTTTTGATATTTTTTTCAAATATATATATCTAATATATTGATATTTATATAATATGTTATTTCAATATTTTTTATGATGGGTTGGAATTATTTTGAATTTAGTTGAAGCCCAATTGCCTTAGAGTGTTGAAATATGTTCAAATGAAAATGCGGATGAATGTTATAATTTTATTTTTGGAAGTTGGGACATTTCGAAACCCGTACTTGAATTTGTATTTTTTTCGGGACATTGGACTATCATATGTTGCCACTTGTGACCTCTTGAGATTTTACAAACGCCTATGTTGGTCGCCGCCAAAACTGGGAAGCCCAACTCCACCGCATCTTTGCCCGTGACCAATTCAGCCTGGCCGAAGTGGGAGTGGTGAGATTTTCATGCCTTGTCCAGGAGGACGGCTTTCTATGGCTCTAGGGAAGGTCCATACAGCTTTATATCTTCATATCATTTTATATCGTTTATAAGGCTTCATATCCCATAGGATCCATGTATGGTATATATGCTAACATTTGGGGTATATTAATGGTAAATGTTACCATATATGGCATACATGGATCCTATGGGTATGGATTCATCCCACCAGCCAAGCCCGAGCCAAAGGTCAGAAAATCCTCAAATCTGGGGGTTCGGCGGCGATGATGCCCATGGTGGCAAACATTGCAAACCTTCAGATGCACGAGCAGTGGGGTAAAGAGAATTTGGAATGAGTCGAGTAGGCAACAAAATGTGGAAAAATATGGAAAAGTAGGCAACACCCAGCTACAATCATCACAAACAACTGCTGGCTGATTCAGGATTTCAACAATCTAGCCGATAACAAATTTCTGCACCAAGTGGTAGATGCTTCGACCATTTTGACCGCTTCTTTTAGCTGGTTGATGCTGGTTCAGCTGATAAAGTCCCCACTTGAGTTGACAGAATCGCTTTAGATGCTGAAATCCCAGAGTTGGTTGCGGAAATTTTGCTTAAATCACCGGCTATCACCATTTCAGCTGCCTTTTTCTCCTTGCTTTCGACTCATCAGCATCTTCCCAGCCCCGCCTTCCATTGTTCAGCTCGCGATTTCGAAGCTCACGGAGGTCCGCTCCGAAGGTCAACTGCTGGAAGCCCAGTGGATCTGCGGACAGCGGTGGCAAGCGATCTTTTTGACGACGGGAACCCCTATAGCAACCGCCACAACGATGCAGAAAAGGATAGAAAATGTAAAATGTGCCACTATTTTCCCAGGAGGATGTTTTACTCATATCATCTCATATCTATCTTCTCGGGGGTCTCTCCCTTGCTATGTGCATTGCTATAAGGGTTCCAGGGTTCCCGCGTCGCATCCTTTCATTTTTTTCATGGACAGGCACGTTTCTACCTCCAAAAAAAAACTTTGAACATCAGGAACTACAAGGTGGAAAAAATATGAACAAATATAAACAGTCATAAGACTTCATAAGATGATCACTGCCTGCCAACTTTGCTTGTGGTCCCAGTTGGCCCACAAAGTCCCACCACATTCCCATCATCCAAGCCGCCTCCAAAGTCACCAACCTCTCGAGACGCATCCTTCGGCGTCGGGTCCAGAGATGGGATGACCGAAATCGGCAGCTGTTCAAACATGTTCCATATGAAAACTGCAATCTTGTTAGGGTATGTTAGGGTATCCCCCATATTCAGACACATCCATTTATATAAATAAATTTATATGCCCAACATGTCTTCAACGAGCCAGCTCAGTTTCGAAACGACGCCCTGAGGCTGCTGCTGGTGTGCTGAACTCGGGAAGCAATGCCACCTCGAAATGTCACAGGTCCAACCAACCAGGGAACCCAAGCAGGACGAGCTTCTTTTCGAGAAGGTTTCACAAGTGACTTGGCACAAGTTGTCTGAGAAAAAATCTAAACATGTGTTTGTAGACTTGGATACAGGATGCGCTGCTTTTCTTCTAACGCTTTGGTCAGCGCTTTAAAAGAAGATATTGCAATAGCTGTTAGTGATAGCCACGCCGCATTCACATGCGTCTCAATAGAAAGAGCTTCAAAAACCGAGCTTGAATCTAGATTCCAAATGCAATGATTTCAACACTCATCTGTTCACATCGGGCTTTGCCCACTCATGTCAACTTTGGAGAAACTGATAGAACACGCGAATAAATAGGAGTATTTTGGGGCTTTGCCTAATCTGCAGGTACCAATCCCATCCCATATCCAGATTGGACACTCCTTGGTGCCATGCCTTCCGGGCTGCCCGACCCCAAATAAGGTGAAAATTCCCAGCTGCCCGGGCCTTTTCTGTGGATTTGCACGGGATTTGTCCTTCACCTTCTAAGAATCTACTGATGGAAGAAATCCCGCACCAGTTGGTAACTATTGATGTGTGATAACAATGCAACATTTCCTTTGGGATACCCATTCCGCAGAGTTGTTTTCCATGAATCACTGAATGACTTCCGTTTCTGGATGCCGCGAAATCCAAATAAATCATCATAAATCCATACCTACCTTGAGATTTATATGGCTTGTCTCTGTGTCTAGGGGCCAGGTGCTGCTCACCCTTTAGGTTAAGTTTTCAAGATCATTCAAGATCCAACTGGGTGCCCGACACTTCCGTCACCGCACCTAGCCGCGCAGTTGAGTAAAGGATAGTGAACTGGTATACGTAGCGCTAAATCAATCAAACCGAAGGGGAAAACCACGAGGGAAGTCAAGTCAGCTGTTTCATGTTCGGGAATGTTGAACCAGAGTGATAGACTATCATAGATGCAGCCGAGGTGCCGATTCCATTGGGAAGCTCATCGAAAACGGTGACGGGAAAACGCAAGTAGTGCCTGATGTGGCCAAGGGATGTAAACCCAGATTTCCCAACCTTGCATCAAAACATATTACATGAAAGTGATCTAGATTCCACCCTTTCCTAAGCTTGCCACTGGCCAACTAGGCCAATGGCTGCCAACATTGCAATACCTGCGCGCCCAACTGATCATGGAAGAGCTAAAGGCTGTGATGGGTATGGATGTTTCGATCAAGAATCATGGGCATTCCTTTCACCATCGCAGGACTAAGAATGATGAGGGGCTAGACTCTACAAGCTGCAAACGTGCAGCCACCAAGAAACTGCCGAATGTGGGAGTTTTGAACCCTATGGGCCGGATGATGGCCGGATGCTTTGTCCAGCTGCGGTAAGCGAACGTCTTGAAAACAGCAGCAGGGTCAAAAGTTTGGCCTTTTTTAGGCCTCCGACCTTTTTACCGGAGCCATACCCATTTCTTCCCATCTTCCATCTGTGCCGGCGCACGGCCATGCTTCAACTCAGAGGTGCGCAGCTGGCGGAACTTGATCTGCTCAGCTGTGGAATGCTGTGGATTTCAACATGGGCTGGGGTGGATTATCCTAAAACAAGATTACCCCACGCCACGGAAAAGCAAACTCAATTGCGGATTGGGAGGGGTGAACCCCATCAAAATCCCATCAGCAAGATTGAACAAACATACACATTGCAAGCAGGGGCAGCTGAGGCAAAACAAAACCCACTGCCCCAAAAATAGACCAATTGTGTCATGATTTAACTGGTACTACGGCAGAGGTCCGATTAGAATTTTATACTTGATTTGTCAATTCATTGTCAGGTGTGATTTGAATGGATCCTGACCCATACCAAAATCCTGGCTACAAGATGCTACAAGTACCTGCTGGTCGTGAGGTCGAACATGACTAAGGAAGCGCGGATGAACTGAACGTTTGGTCTGGCCTAGTCATTAGTTCCACAGCCTTCACATCTTGTTTTTTCTTGGTGTCGGTTTACTTTAGGAATTCTAGATGGTTCTAAATCTAAACCCTAGCTTTGAAAACGCAGCGCAGCATGGCGACTGCTCAACCAGAAGCATGACTGAATCAATGACTTCCACGCTATTCCATGTTCATCTTTCCTTGCCCGGACATCCAAGCCGGGCCATGTCGTGCCACGTGCCTTATCCACGTCTTTGCAGAACCCAGCCGGGTCGAAAAAACCCAAGGGTTCGGTGACACCCACTTCAGCCTTGGTAGATTTAAGGTGGTTGGTAACACCTTTCAACAAGAGACAATATCCATATATGAAGCTTGTGGCAGGTTTCCGACTGGGCGACACACTGATGGATCAAACGCAGGAGTCCTGCACTCACAGCTCACCCATCAACATTAGCGACTTCGAAAAAGATAGCGACTTCGAAAAAGATCGCGCCTTCTGTGCTGTACTGGTGCTGTACTCAGGAATGTGCCACCATCACACCCATGATACCCATGATACCAGAACTGATCCGAAATTCATCCACTGGCTCACCAAGAAATTTCCCAGCCCAGCACGGCCCCAGTGAAGCTGCGTCCTCTCAGTCTTGCGGGCCTTGGAGCGGGCCTTGGCCTTAGCCAGCGTCTCCTGGTGCGTCAAAGCTGCAGAGGGGATAGACCAGTGGAAATCGATGGCCGAAATGGTTCGAAATGGCACCAAGACTGGGCCCTTACCTGGCCTGGCACTTCCCTGTCCTGCGCCTCTTCAGACAAGGCGGGTGCCTCAGCAAAGATGCAGATGACTAACATTTATCTGCTGTCCTCCCTACATCCCTATCTATACAGCTGCCACCGATCTGGTTCTTACATCCCTATATGTGCATTGTTCTTATCACCGTCATCATTGTTGCTGTCTATCATTATTGATATATAACCAGACCAAAATTGAGTAAGTAGCTGCTCAGGACTTCCAAGTCCCAAGGAAATCCCCTCAAACGGCCACTGGGACAACCATTAGGGCCTGAGTGGAACAATTTGTCTCTCGGCTGGACTACAGTCATGATGTACATATTGAATGCGCATATATCATCAGTAAATAAACTATATAAGCTAATATGCGCACACACACACACGCGCACGTATACAATATGCATATACGAATATCATGAACATATGCAATTATGCATTATGTGTATACTGTACAGTAGTCGTAAATCTGCATTATACGTGTCGTGCTGAAATCCCTTCGGCTTTTAGATATATACATATATAATGAATTCGAACATATGTATACATGTGTGCACGTATGATATTGCATGCAGTGTTTTGGGGGCAGCTTGACTTGGCCTTCAGATTGGGATGCGCCTCAAGCAGGGCCGCTGAAACATCCATCGCAGTGATAAGTGATCTTGACCCTAAAACAATCACATAATAAGTAATGTCAACCCTGGATTAATGAACCCCTAGGTTGTTTAATTGGGAGGGTACCATGTAAGTATTAGATTATGACTATTGGAGGAATGCCCCCTAATTAATAAACCATGGTTTATTAATCCGGGGTTGACATTATTCAGCCAAACTGGGCAAAACCCCCAGTTAATTAGGTCACTCCTCCAAAGACGGTAAGTTAGCCTTTCGGCTTGGTGCTGACCGGCAAGGCACCGGCATGCTGTCCGCTGGTGAATCCTGGCATCACACTGTCAAAGGGAGGTCATGTGATATCAATGTGAGATCTGCGAGAAAATACAAATAACATCGAATAACTATATCATATATATATATATATCTAATTATATCTATAGTATCATTCTATATCTATCTTGTAATAATATGCGTCTCCCTCTCTCTCTCTCTCTATCGCCATCAGGTCACCCAGCCGTATACATTCATACATTATCATACATTTTTGGTATAAAGATAAAAATAAAATATACATGAATTGTTACTATATCTGCAGACACCTATATTGAGCTTACCATTTTCCATAACCGGCACATTTCCCACTGCCTCCTTGGCAGCTCTCCGACAAACAGCTCGTGTCCGGGGGAGACCTGGGGCCACTTACTGTACTAACCTGCTGTTAATCCAACAGTTAGCAGTTAGCTATTTAACATGGTCCACCTTATCACCTTTGCAAATTAAAAATGATGATGATCATTGATTATCCATAACTATGTTAAATTAAAAGAGGGTAACCGGGATTCTTCAAGGTCAATGTTGCAGATGTTGCAGGAAGCATCTGGAAACCAGGTTTGTTTTACTCTCAAATATTGGGATTACTAGGGTTTCCTGGTAAATGGTGCCTCCAATTTCTGGAATACCGGTGGAAAACCATTGCGCGATTTCCCCACAAACTTGCAAGACATGTGTCTTCCAGATTCTGCCGTGCACTTGTGAGCACTTGTATCTATCAATGTCCACCTGTCCAAGAAGATCCCCAACACCAACCGAAGGCAGCACGGGTAGCAAACAAACGTTGCACGCACACAATGCCTGCTGCCTGCGCAGGTAGAATTAACATCGTGCAGTGCCAAGGGCAGTGGAGGTTTGATGTATCTTTCCATGTCTTCCCACTGTTTTTGAACGTTTCTTTTGCAAACTCTGAATGCGATGGAGATCAGTTCCGTTCCTCCCCATCCTCCCCATTCCCATCACATGTGATACGTCATGCACCGAAGTCACGCCTTGGCACAAAGCCACACCCCGCTGACCCCGCTGCTTCCAATTCTCTTGCGCACCCCACTGTGGGAACAGCAAGGCGTCCTGGCTCCGAGCTCAACACGTGGTTGGTCTCGATTCTTTCGTCTGCAAACGACAATTCTTTGCGAATAAAAGCGTGACTTTCGCGAATCTTTCGTAACTCCACGTTTTTCTTTCGCGGGGTTGTGGTTATCCAATGTTATCCATGTTATGTGGTTTGTATGTGATATTGCTGGTCATTTGCGGAATCACTTTTAAACAGCTGCTGCAAAATTAATGGCTCTTTCAAACCGCGGCCCTTCCACCAGGGACTGACCTGAGCAAGTGTCCCCCACGGGAGCTGACACCAGCAGGAGCGGGAGCGAACATCTCAAGACGCAATAGCCGAGCACTTTCAAGTCTGACGATGTCAATGTTTGGGGCTCTACCAACGAGCTGGTGCCCCTCTGAAGAATAGATCAACAAATATCAACAACACATATTATCATTATATAATATATTATATATTCATATATTATCATCCTGCCCGCGTTTTTGGCATGCTGTTCTACTGAGGGTCTTTTTTGCACACAGATTTTGAGTTTGCGAAAACGACCTGCTGGATTTCATAGCTTTGCACCTTGGATGAGTACTGAGCCAGCGATCTGCACCGGGCCAGGGTCGTCCAGAAACCATGGTTTAGTAAGGGATTTCCACATATTTGAGACCATCTAGGACCTAGGAGGTGTGAAAAATCTTCAGGGGATTGGAATACCGTCGAAAGCCTCCTCTTCCCCAAATCCAGAGCTATTCAAACGAAAAGGCCCCAATTTGAAGCTGCCAAGATTACTTGCAGCGCCCCATCATTCCACATTTTCGCCAGCGATCTTGGGAGAAATGTCCATCCAGGCTCTCTCCGATATGCGATCATCGCTGATCCGTCTGGCAAAGGTCTTGTGCCTAGGGCCAGCTCTAGGAAGGTGCGGGCAGGGTTTACGTCTCATGGGAAAATCATGTAAAATCATGTGGAAAACACATAATCATCATAATTACTTAATAAACAACTACCATTTTGGGATGGTAAACATAACGCCCTGGTTGGTGGTTTGAATCCCTCTGAAAAATATTAATTAGATAATATTAGTCAATGGGAAGGATTATCCATGATTATCCCATATATTGTGGAAAATATAAAAAATGTTTGAAACCACCAACCAGCACCCACCGAGGGACGGAACGTCCAAGTCCGGGCAGTGCGGTAGGTCGCGTTCCACGAGTGCCCCCTGTCCATCCGTGAAGAAGACCTTGGACACACCAAACCTCAGGAGATGAGCCAGACCAGATCCACCTACAGCACAAGAAATTCATGGTATTCAATGGGTTTTATAGTGGTTTCTCATGGGATTCTATAGTGATTCAATGGGATAGGAATATACCCGGCCTGGTAAACATACAATTTTAGCTATTGAAAATGGCCATAGAAATAGTTGATTTTCCCATTAAAAATGGTGATTTTCCATAGTTATGGGACATTTTACCAGAGGGTAAGCAATTGTTCAGAACCCTAGTTGGGGGATGCAACATAGGATAAATACATATGGGGATGTTTGGACCGGCTGTTTTGTTCAAATCGTCCCCAACTCAAATATCTTAGGCTTGGGGCAAGCCGCTGGCAGGCTCAAACCTGGCTCTTAGCTGCATCGAACTTGCCATGTCGGTGCCCCGTGGGTAAAACAATCATAAACCACCAATTTGGCACTTGGGAATGGTAAACATACCACCTATGGTGATTTGGGGGATGGTTTATGATGTTTTATCCACATTAAGGTATCGGCTCAAACCGCCCCTTTCTTTCAGGATTGTGGTAGTTCCGCCCCTTACCTAAGCGGGTCAACATTGGCCGTGACCCGCGGGTTCTCATTCGTTGTCGTTTGATTACCTTCCCGAGGCTGAATTTCTGTTGGTTTAGGGTTATCCAATAAAACCCGATCCTTTCATTGTGCATCTTTCCAAATTTTGCTACCGCATTAGCTGCCTTTTGCTGGGCCTCTTGCGTATTTTTGGTGGGTGTTACATTTGGGAATTGCAAATTTTCTGGCACTGCGGGGGCCGACTACCGAGTGTTGCTCAGTTGATTTTTCCTGCGCTTGCTTGGTATTGGCCGTAGTCTTCAGATTTATTTGTTCACCTTTGGCATTGAGGTTGTGAATGTGCTCATTTCTTTTGATTTTCCTCCTCTTTACCATTGTGTTCACATTTCTTCACGATTCTGCTCAGATCCAATTCCGAGACCTCCAGACGCAAAGAGAGGCGTCGGAGAGCATCTGCACGCAGGCAGTGGTTTTTGCACAAGACAGGTCGGATTGCATTGACATCGGCTGCACTTCTCAGAGTCAGGAATACCTTATTGAAGCATCATTCAAAGGATCCGGTCCTCTTGAGGAGGGTTTCAACAGTCATCGCCGACCAAATGGCAGCAGAGGAAGCATATCCGTGGGTATGTCCGTGCGGCAGACTCAACAAGAAAACATCGAACCAGTGTGCTCTTTGCTGGGGGCACTGGTCCAAAGGATCAAAACACGATGTTACTCCGAAGACAAAGTCCTATGGGGCCAGCAGTCATTGGAGCAGCTCCTGGGATGCATGGGACCAAGATTGGGAAGCCTGGGAACCAGATTGGGACGATACCGAAAGTGTGGGAGCATCGTCACACTCCTCACGAGGACGCCACAATCAGACGTCAGGCTATTCCACAAGGAGTCGACCATCCAAGGGGAAAAAGAAAGGGAAAGGCAAAGGAAAAGGCAAGGTCAAAGGCGAGCAAACCACCAGTCCATTTGGGGCAGGCAAAGGTGGTTCTGCTTCGCTACCTGCATGGCCTACATGGAGCAATCCGGAAACGGTGGTCTCCCCCTTCCAGTCATCCCAATCCAGCAGGAACAATACCATGCAAGAGATGGCTGTGCACCTCAGGCAAGCTTTCAGAGATCAAGAAGCCCCTGCCGATGTTCAGGCCTTTCTCGAAAAGGCGGAGAAGGAGTACAGCCGAAACAATATCAAATCGTTACAGGCTGCTACAAAAAGTCTGGACCATGCTCAGAAGGCCCTAAGGGATGCGGTGAGTGCCAAGAAGGACCACCGTCTTCAATGGACGAAGCACGTTGGGGAAGGAATCAAGATCTGGGAGGCTCAGCTAGAGAGCTACAGAGTTCATCAAGCAACCCTCTCAGAACATGCAGCCCGTGCAAGGGCAGAGATCGAGACCTCCAGGCGTATCCTCAAAGAGGTCAGCGAGAACTCTGTCAAAGAAGGGCATCTCTCCATCCCGCAACCCATTCAGGAGGAGACAGAGGATGTGGGCACGGACAACGTTGTCGATTCGGAAGAACAAAAGCTGCGCGATCAGTTACAGGGTGTTCTCAATGCTTGTGCAGGATCCCTTGGGTTACAGGTCGCGGCAGCGGAGCAACAAGTTCAGGAAGTTTCAGACGACGACAAAGATCAAGCACCGCATCACAAGCGTCAGAGGTCAGTCGAGCCAGCGAAGCCTGGCACATCTGCCCTGAAACAGTGACAATTGGCCGTGAGCTTCCAGTTTCTAGAAATGGTTCTCACGAGGCCGTGCTCCACATGTTTCCAAATGGCCACTCAGTGACAGGGGAAAAGGACTATTTGAGTCCATTAGTTGCTGTCTGGCAGGCATGGAAACTTCGAGGCGAGATGATTCTTCAAGGTGATGTTCAGTACTATGGCTTTTGCATGCGGCAGACTTTCATGTGCTTGCCTTTGATGCCTATACTCAAATTAGACGTTTGCACTTCTCAGGAACCACAGAATGTTCGTCGCACCACTAGGCGTGTTCATTTTGATGATTGTATTGAAGTTGCAATGTCAGCTGAGCATGAAGGCTCCTTGTATCGTACTTATGTGCAGCATGAAATTCTGCAATGTTGGCCTGACAAACCTTGGTGGTATCGTCGAAAAGCTCCTACCCGACGATTTTCATGGAGAAAGCTCACAAACCTTTCATATCCTTTTTGTGATTTTGCGAAAGATATTCCCAAGATCGAAGCAAGTGTTGAAGGCGAGGTAAGGTCTGTTGATTATCCCCTCTGTCGCTCCATTAGCTCTTGTCAATCTTGTGCTTTGGAAGTTGACTCAGAGAATTTTCATGTCCATGACACAATTTTGCATTCCCATCATGATCATGGACCAGACTCTCACCAGCAAGTGCTTCTTGACATCACAAATACGATTTCACAGACTCAAAAACGTCCAAATGGGTTGTCTGGTGCTCCGCTGTCACCGTTGGCCTTGTTGAGCTCACACCCAGGAGCAGTGAACCCGAATGTTCAACAAGTGCTCCATCCAAATGATTTGATTTCCATGCAAGATTTCCTTGATTACCAAAATTATGATGCAGTTTCTGTGGTCCAGACAAGTAAACCAAGTGCTGTTTCTTTCAAAAATGAACCGATTGGCTTACAACAGGCTATTCAGATGCAAGCGATTCAGCAAGGGATTGGACCACATGATAATGTACCAGATGAACCAATTGATTTTGGAAATGATGAATCAGATGGCTATTCACCTGGTGACACCTCAGTGAATTCCGAAGGTTTCTCTCAGTCGAATGAGAACGCCAGACAGGAAGTCATTCTTTTTCATCTGGATGATCAACCTATTCGAACCTTCGTTAGCTGGAATAGCTATGAAGAAATGATGACAGAAATTGCGCACCATTTAGGTCTCCGCAGAGAGGTAGTTGATGAGGCGTATGAGGTCGTTGTTGCACCTCCTGACATAGGAAATGACGTTGTGCCAACTATCGTGCAAGTGTTTGGTGATCTCACACCGACCAGTTCGGATAGACTGGTCCTGGTTGACATTGAGTATCATGCACATAGGATCGAAAGTAATTTTCGGAGTGGTCCAACTGTCTCAAGAAGTGTCAAGCCTCTTCCTCAGGCTGCTTCCAGGGATGATGTGCTGTTTCGTGCAAACATTGATCGGTACTGCAAAAGGGAAGAAGGTAGATGTCTCGTCTTCATCAATGCAAGACGCTGGCCGGACTATGACTTAGACCGGAAAATCATTGTCCACGGCGACTATATCAAAATCTCAGTACCGCCTTCAGACAGATTTGCATGCTCTACAGTCGACATTTCTGACATGACGCAACGAGGCCTTACAGATCACCAGATCATTGATCAGATACACAATGATGATGCAGCTTCAGGTTTCTCGCCAAGTCCTTTAGGCAGTGACGATGTTCGAGCACTGGCAACTCCTAACCTCATCGAGGAGGAGGTTGTTTCGATGATGCAATTTCCTGCTGATGCTGCGACCCAGGAAAATTTCAACGACATAGGGGTGCGCTCAAATGGCTCTGGAAGTGACAGTGTGGAACAGGACTGGTTTGTTGACTTGCAACGCCATGTAGATGCTCATTTTCAAACTTGTGATCAGGCCCAGCAGGACGACTTCATGTTCTCCATTTACACGTGGTTCGTTGATCAGGAGTCTAGTCAAGTCTGTCGAGAACCCAAGATTGCCATTCTTGGGGACGACCCGTCGGAATGGAGAGAGGATATTCTCCTCCCTTGGGAGTATCATTTGATCCCTGGCAATTCTGTTCTCATCGATCTTGTGCAACCTTTTGCACAACGTGCGGCAGTAGAAGAACACATCGCACATGTCATTCTCACGCAGAGACCTCGTGACTTCAACTCTGTCTTGTTTTCTATGGAATTCGTTGATGAAGTTGAATCAAGTGTCTTCGTGCGGTTTGCGATTGCTGTTCCTAAAGTCTGCACTGAGCGAGATATTGCGGTTTTGGTGCCGTTGTTTGATGCTTTTTCACTTAACAGACATGATTGGGTGGCGCCTGATCGAAGTTCGGGTCAAAGTGAACTTTTGACTCGTTTTGGCCAGGGGATTCATGTGCGTGTTTTCCCGGACAAGGATAGAAGCAGTGATGAATTGTCTGACACCAGTACCCTGCTTCAATGTTATGGCCGTGGTGCGGTGGACTTTGAAACATCAAATGCTGTGCCTCTTCCTGAGAGGACTGCACTGGCACATCTGTGCAATGTAGGATCGTTGCAGTCTCGGCCCAGCTTTTACAGTTTTAGTCTTACCGAAGAGTTCATCAGGTATGTTCAGGCTGTTGGGTCCCAGGAAGCTTTTCCAGATATTCCACCCTTTCAACCGCATGGCATGAATGAGCAGCCAGCTTGGGTGCAAGACCTTTGGGAGAAATGGGTCGAAACGCTTGCTCAAAATGGAGGAGATCAGCAGTCAGGGTTGCGCCTGGAAACATGGTTCACAAACCCAAGAAGGTGGACCAGATGTGAACAGTCTAGGATCGCGGTGCTTTCCAGTAACTTTCATCAATGGGAACGAGAGTTGTTGAGTGTATGGCATGATCGTGCAGGGTTTTCTTTGCCCACTCAGTTTGCCATTGTCTTCCCGACACCGCAAGATGTAGATAGAACTGTACAGGAGCAGCTGATCATTGAGCAAGAGTCAGAACCGTTTTCTAGGTCTGTCGTTGTCACGGTTTGTGACACCCATCGAAGTTCCGGTCGTCATGGCTCACTGGCAATGGTTGTCTCTGACAGACTTGAACTCAGCTCATTAGCGTTGCTGCTAGGGTACTCAGAAATTTGCCCCCCTGAAAGAGAAGAAAATGAATGCCTCCTATGGATGGGCAATATCGCCATTCGACCGGATCAGACCCTTCATGTACGCACTGGCAATGCCTTGAGATTTCTGGTTCGCAGAGGTATTAGAGTTGGCATTCAGGAATTGCTGTCCTTGACCGATCGACAGTTGAGAAATGAACTGCAAGCAGCCATTGGAGGGGCGATCTTCCGTAGGCCAAATGTGCCAGGGTTTCCTGCCGACCCTCATTCAGTTAACAATCCAGTAGGGGCCCCCGCAGGTGTTGACCAACAGTCTGATGTGTATCCCCCAGATTGGCTGAATCATTTGCAAGACATCTTTGATCAACATGCATTTATTGAGCAAACCGAAGAGGGACCAGTTATTTATGTGTTAGTGTGGTTCCTTCATGGCACCACACAGAGATTCAATGACCAACCGCAGGTTGTTAGGCTCGATTCTGCTCATCAGTGGTGGCGAAGTGAAATTATTTTCCCTTGGAGGGATCACTTTGAAAGAGCTGTGCCCATTGTGTTGCATTGTGTGGATCCAATGCCACCAAAAGAGCCTTGGCAATCGCATGCAGCTCATGTCATTGTTTCACAAGCCTTACCAGAAGAGCATGAAGCCATCTTGCTCACAACAGTTTCACAGTCGGCATCAGGCAGTTTGGAGTCACAGGCAGCTGTCATTGCTCATCGTTTTTCAGGCATTCGTGACTTGACTGACAGATTGAGTCTTTCGAATATTGCACCAGATTCGATTATAGTCCGGAGAGGTAGACTCATTTTTCCTTCGGATCTCACTGTCAGAGTAGGATCAGGTGACGGGATAGTTTTGAACATGTCCCCACCGATGCCATCTCACGACCAGCAAGCCGATGAGCACCTTGCCTTGTCAACTCCTGATGTTGGTATTGGAGTCGAACCTGATGGTCAAGGGGATATGGCTTGGAGTGACGAGGCCAATCAGGATCAGAGTGATCATGATGATGTCCTCTTGATGCAAAGGTTGGTTGATTTAGTTGAGGACAAGGAACCTCGGCAAACAACGCCACTTGGTGAAGATGCCCGGAGTTGCGCCATTGAGCTTGATGCTGCAGGACAAAGGGAGAACGACTTCTTCCAATTTAACCCGAATGCCGAGGTGTTCAGACCTCAGGCCTATGTGCTGCCGGAATGGGCGCAGGTCATTGAGGACATTTACCATGTATGGGATGGCAGTGCTTTTGCGTGGCAAGGTGAATCAAGGGCCACCCATTTTATGACATGGTTCGTTGCACCCGGTATCGGAAGACTGCAGTGTAGATATGGCAGGAGAATTGCCCTGTTTGCTGATTTCTGGAACTGGAGAGAACAATTCCGGAGAAAATGGATTGACGAGCTTGACGCCAGAGTTGATTTTGATGTTGTGCTTGTTTCGCCTCCTCCGACGCAAATTGAATCAGGGATTGCCGGCCACATCATTCTCATTCAGCACAATGATCCGGTATGGTCTTCCGTTTTGCTCTCTACCTTGGATCCTGCAATCAATAACGGTCACCCTTTTCACATGGCACAGACCTTCACTGAGCAATTACATTTTCAAGATATTCTGGTCAGGGTCGGTTATGTGGATGAATGCACATTTCATGCCCAGTGTCTCTTTCGTCTTCGTTCGCAGATGTTTGCCCCCACTGATCGTATCAGAGCCTCAGATGGAGATGCGGTCGATTTGTTAGTTAATAGACACTTCCTGCCGGCCAATTGGAACCCTCCATTTATTCCACATGCACCAGGCGCTGAAGGCCTTGCGCTACTGCAAAAAAGGGTCACAGTCGAAAGGACAACTGGAAAGTCCAATATTCCCATTCAAAGGCATGCATCAACAGGTCCTGTTACGCCTCTCCTGATACAGTCCTGTCTGTCTAATCAAGAGTGTGACGTTCAGGACGTGCCATTTACTCTTTCAGTGTTCATGAACCAGAAGCATGTCCAAGAGGCAAAAATTATGTTTTGTACATGGGAATTGCACGATGGTTGCAACCAGTTTGACATTCATAAGTATGACGAATTTGACAATGCAGTGGTTTGCCTGAATTTTCAGAAGCAGCATAATCTGATCAGGAAGTGCTCGGCA
>Ga0126342_10012122_pt1 | contig 15399 bp, 17 predicted proteins | sample Cyp1metagenome_FD_92528 | JGI IMG/M metagenome (GOLD analysis project Ga0126342, IMG submission 92528) | Coral microbial communities from Lord Howe Island, Old Settlement Bay, Australia - Cyphastrea 1 metagenome | ecosystem: Host-associated > Invertebrates > Cnidaria > Coral ...
CGAGTGGTAAGATAGTTGTGGAAATCTAAAGGTATATGAATATGTTATGGTACCTGTAAATGTATATGCATATGCTGTTTTATCGCCCCCCCAAATCTTGGGTTTTACCAGTGGCTACATTTTGATATTTCTGAGGGAAACCCCGCAAAACCTGACACGCTTGCACGCATATGCAAGTGGTTCCCCGGATGACCCGTGCAAGTTAACACTTTTAGATCATGGCATTGTGGAAGGCAAGGGGGGAAGTTTAAATAAAGAGTTAGATTTTAGATCATGGCATTGTGGAAGGCAAGGGGGGAAGTTTAAATAAAGAGGTAGATGTTAGATAATGGCATAGTGGAAGGCAAGGGGTGGGGAAGTTTAAATAAAGAGGTAGATGTTAGATAATGGCATAGTGGAAGGCAAGGGGTGGGGAAGTTTAAATAAAGAGTTTGAATTTAGATCATGGCATTGTGGAAGGCAAGGGGGGGAAGTTTAAGTAAAGAGTTAATTTTTGTTTGGTCATGGCATTGTGGAAAGCAAGAGCGGGGAAAGTTTCAATAAAGAGTTAGATTTTAGTGAAGGCGCAAGTGAGAAGGCAACGGAGGCGCAAGTGAGTAGGAGTGGAGGCGCAAGTGAGTAGTTGGAGGCGCAAGTGAGCAGTTGGAGGCGCAAGTGAGTAGGAGGTACAAGTGAGAAAATTTTGTAGGCGCAAGTGAGTAGTTTACCTATCCGGAGTCCTTATCAGTCCTTGTCGTTGCTATTTGGTGGTCGCCCCCACACTTTGTGTTTGGTGATCTCATCTATCTCCATTGCAGAAACTCTAAAACAAGAGTTTTTCACCCTGCAGATGTGCAGATTGCACGGGAAGCTTGGATAGTGAAGGCATTGTGCAGCATAGTTGGCAGCTGGCAACGATTTTCTTTCATCAAGCCACTGCTGTACTTGCTGTACTACGCCGTATAATTTGTGACATCATTTGCCAAAACTGCCAAACGCGCGATTTTTGCATTTCAGCACATGTGAGAAGCTGCAGCTTCGCAGCTTCGGGCCCGGGATATGTCGGATCTGGAAACCGGGAAACCGCGAACTCACATCGAATTAGAATTCATTCCCCCAACGCGCTCCGAAATCATTCCAGCTCACTCCACCCAACCCACCCGCAACTCAGTGCATCAAACTCACTCAGCCCAATTCAATTCACTCCAACTCACTCCACCTCCTTTGCGCTTGCCCCTAGTTTGCCCCTGCGTTTGTTTGCTCTGCTTGCCCCCATGGCACCTGCGTTTACTCCCACCTTACGTCAAACACTTAAGGTATTGATTCCCTGTCCATCCCCTATTCAAATACCTGCTCATGAGTGGTAGAGGCCTTCTGTCAAACCCCACTACTGAAATACATCCCTTGGCAGATCCATGTTCCAGCACCAGCGCTATGTCCCGCAAAAGTCACCAATTTTGATGCTCAGATTATGGGGTCTGTCTTCGTTGTGGCATTCTATGTCGGCTGCATCTATGCTGCCGCTTGGCAACAAGACTCGTGAACCTGTGCAATGTCTGTGCGCGTGAATGTGTGAGTGTGTGCATGAATGTTTCTCCATTTTAGAGTTCCTTCAATCCTTGCAGGGATTTTCACTCACCTGATTCGGAGCCGGTTTGACCTGGGAGATTGCCTGGTTTTCATATAGGTTATTATTCGTCTCTATTCATCTGTGTCTACCGTGCAGACGCCGTAAGTAGACTGCAACCAGATTTGCTAAAATGCTTGAACAACCACAGGGTTCATTGCATCCCATTGCCAGTGGCATTGAAATCCTGCCGGGGCAGATGTTCTTGTACAGAGTGACCCAGCTACACGTCGCTATTATTAATTGATTCGTCAACTGGGATCATGATATCATCATACCTAGACATATATCTATAGAGGCCAACTGCCTGCCATCCCGCTGTGTAGCGTTCGGACAGGCTTATCACATGCCTTCATGGGGCGCTAAGCAGATGACCGCGGCGCTTTTGAGTTTCAGGCTCCTCGGTCAGAGACTTCTGCCCTTCAATTCTCAGGCAGCTGGCAGGGTAATAACCTTGCAGCGGCAGCGGGCTCACGTGACCATTCCCATTTTCTACCCTGTGGCGCCAATGCCATTCGGCTGATCCCCAGCTTGAGCCACCAGCAACAGCTTGATCAATGACCTAGCCCAAGTCGCACCAGTCATACTTTATGTTGATCAAACTTGGAGAACGAATAGCACCTCATGAAGAGATGTTCTTTCAAAAAGCTTCCGCTGAATGGGCAGTCTTCATGACATGTTGAAGCAGATCTGCTTTGCTCTGCTTTCCTTCGTAAGGCTATCAGCAAGCATGGTTCGACCATCAATCCACCTGATCGTTTCATTCAGCTTGGTGATTTCTTGCTTGAACAAGGAAAAATCTTTCGAGTTTCTCTAATCTTTACATTGAGATGCTGGAGCGGCGCACGTACGAACAGTGTCATACGAGGATTTTGAGTCAGTAACGCAAATGAAAGGGAGTTGAGAGACCTCATGATGCCAGTCCTGGGCTGACCAGTGGAGCCCGCGTGCTTCAAGGATGAGTACTCGATACCAGTGAACACGAAGCAAGGCTTGGGCCTCAGAGTTCCAAGTATTGACAGTACGTCGCTTCAGATGATAGCTCTTCCAAGAGGCAAGAGAAATGTTCTGCAGGGCTCGGGACTTTGGCAAGTTTTTGCCATAGAAAACCACAAGCCCGCCACACCGTGAGCGATCACAAGCCGAATTGAATTGCTGCAAGGGCTATGGCCAGTGCATGTTTGGTTTGGTCACTGGCCGGGGTGCTTTTATGAAGGAAACAGGTGGATTTTCCTTGTCAAAAATCCAGATGTTTCCTCATAAAAGCACCTTGGCCAGTGACCAAACCAAACATGCATTGCATGATCCAACCGTGCCAAATGAAAATCTTGGTGTTTTTTTTCCGCTGCAAACATGTCTCTTCCCATGAACTCGCTGACCAAGGACGTTTGAAAGCAGCATTCCTGCCCAAACTTGTGCACAAAAAGACAAAGATCACCACAAAACTACAAAAGTGCGCGGGCTTTCCGAAGTTCATCAGGAATTTGAAGGTCCGATTGCCACTTTGGCCAGCAGAGATTCAAAAGACGGCTGAACCTAGCACAAAGAAGAGAAGTCACAACCAGTCCCGGCCTCTCAGTTTCTAAATCAGCAATCACTGCTCGTTGGTGTTTGAAGTCCGACAGATTCCACCCTGGCCCCAGCTCAAGGTCAAATGCTTGTCCAGCTCGCAAACCACTTTGGTCAGCAGCTGGACCAAAACTATTTGGGTTGCACACTTCAGCGACGGTCTTCAACTGTTTTGGCTGGCGCAAAATCATCTCCGATAGATGTTTCATTCCAGGCTGCTGGTTCTGAAGTATAGTTCGCATCACTTGACATGTGGTTTGAAGTTGACGATCATCATCAGTTTCGGTGGTGTCGCCAAAGAGTTTGTAAATTTCCAAGCACACTTCAAGCAGCCATAAATATGCGGCCTAAGGCCGGCTCTCAATTCTTGCCCTGACGTTGATATGTTTGCCTGGACGAAGAACTCTTGGTACTCCTCTCCGCCTCTGTGGCAGCTGCCACTGCTCTGGCCCCTTGAGTGGGCATTGCTGGAATGACTGATTCCGATGTCCTCAGGAGCGAGATGGGCTGGTGGACCTGCGATTCATCGCCTTCTTGGTGTAGCTGGCCAGATTGCCGCAATCCTTGCAGGTCCCCGCCCGATGGTTGCATCCCGAGTCCGATTCTTGCGCGGACAAAGATCCTAAAGCCTCTTGCGCTTGTACTCTTCCGTGTTATCCGAAACCTGAGATTGATCGGCCACATGAAGAACGCGTATTGTTGCGTTTGAGGCTGGCTGCATCGCCAAAACAGGCGATCTGGGTTCTGCTCCCGCCATGGACACCCATAGAAGGCATGGAAGGCTGCAAGAGCAAATTGGCGGTCTCCCACATGCTAGCTCGGCGGCCCTCCGGAGCTGGTGGAATTTGAGCTACAGGTGGAAGATGCCGCTCTGCTTGGTCACGGTGGAGTCTTTGGGGCTTCTGCCCCGGTCACTCTGGACCATCCTGAAGGGGTTGGAGATCTGGAAGAGGCAGGCGCTTTGCCTTTCGGTTGCTCAACCCCTCGCAGAGGTAGATCAGCGCCTTCTCCGAGCGATGATCTTTGACTATATGGTCATGAGAATCTCTTTGGTCTCAGACTCATGGTCATTCTCGGAAGCGTTCTCGGAGTCTTCCAAATCAGCCAACATCGAACGAAGCAGCTTTGTGCTTTGTCGGCTCATCCTCAGACGCGGTCTGAGGCTTATGAGCATCCACATACTGCATCTCCTTGGTTGCATCCTTGTCCAAGAGGTCTGCGGCAGACTTCTTCTTGGCATGGCCCAAATTTGAGATGCCCAAGTCAGTCTCACGAACCCTTAGCCACCCCTTGACATCAGAAACCCCCAAAGATCCTTTCGTGTCGTTCAGGAGCAGCTTGGTCTTCTCCGAATCCAACTGCAAGGCATTCACCATGAGGAATCCTAGGAAATCAGCTGGCAGTTTGACATCGTAATCACGAACTTTACGTTCTGTAAATCCCATCGGGTCACAAAGTGGTGAGCGGCTTCACCGCGCTAACACTTCAGATGGAAGGCCATTCGGGAACACGCAGCCAACCAACATAGATGCCCTTTATTCTTCCCCATGTCATTCTTTGGCGTCCATGATTTATACAGGTCTAGTCCCATTGTGAGGATTATTCAACCGATTCAGTCCTCATCACTAGCTAAGCATTTCAAATCTTCGCCAGGCCGTTTTGAGGGATTTCCCACCACCACCACCACCGCCGCCACCACCAGCAACAGTAACAACATCAACATCATCATCATCATCATCAACAACAACAACAAGAACAAGAACAAGAACCATAACGAGAACAAGAACAAGAACAACAAGAACAACAACAACAACAACAACAACGGACCCCTGGCTCTGGCGGGTGTCCTGGTGGTTTGAAGCCAGATGCGGGCTTTCAACTTAGCGGCCACATCATCCCATTCTGGAGGAGGACCTGCTGTCGCTTTCTCCTGCCCATCACGTGCAGCTTGTAGCGAGGCTCCGGTGGAGCCATCTTGTTGCCCAGCAAAAGACCCATTGGCACCAGCAGCAACCTGAGCTCGCCATTGAAGGAATTGCATGAATGCATCTTCAAGGGCTGGTGCTTGAATATCGCGACCTCGGGCACGACCAGCAGACCATGGGTCTTGATGCTCCCATGGACCACGACCCACCACCTGCTGATCTAGGCGTCGGCGGGTCGCCACCTGCAGCATCACTCATAGGTCCACTCGCACCCCCAGAGGAATCATCCGTCGGCAAGGGGACTTCCTCCGCTGTGGCAGCACCGGCGGATAGCTGCCCGGCTCTGCAAATCCAGCGGGTTCAGCTGATCATTCTATTTTCACCCCTGTGACGCAAGCTCCGTGCAGCCGATCCCCATCTTGAGCCACCAGCAATGGTGGAAGGAAAGTTTGGTCAATGACCTATGCCCAATTCGCACTAATATCCCAAGAGGTTTAAGTTTAAACAGTTTTAAGTTTTAAGCATTGCGTCATGGTTTTATGGGCCCAGTAGCATATTTTGACGCCAGCTATGCTGGATATAGAATGGGTTGAGGCGGCAACGCCCTTGATCACAGTCTTTTTGGACAGCGAAGATGCAGCTTTGCAGTTTGGAAAGGGGTTTCAATGGCTCTTCATTGTTTCCAGGTTTGGCTTCTGCAATGGCTCAGGTGAACCCAGTGTATCAACACAGGTACTGCAGATAGTCTGCAATAAATTGGTAGCTGCGTGTTGAGATTCTCTGGGAGAGAATTCGTATTCGTAGTATTCGCTTCATTTTCTATCCTGGTGTCCGACACAGCAGATATCTCCACAAGAGGAGTTTGAGAAAAATTAACTGAAAGCTCCACAATGGTTCGGCTCTTCTATGGTCGTTTTCCGCCGGCTGGTTGTTGACAAGGACAATATGGTGGTGGTCGTGAATGTGTTACGTGTGTTTTTCCTAGGTCCCATGATCCAAACCTATAAAACACGCAAATTAATTGAAAAACAAATTGCCTCGGTGAAACCGTGTTGGGAATGCCGCTAGGAGAATCCCAGACATATCCCAGACCTGCTCCGGGAACAGGTTCTTGAGTTCCAATTTCCGCTTAAATCGCTGGTGGTTTCTTGGTCTCGGGTGGAGGTCGGCATCCACCTGGATGATCATGTCAGGTCCTTTTTACACCCATCTTATTGACGCCCAATTCATGCGTGGATGTCACAATCTGAAGAGTATTGATGAGAATACTGGTGAATGGGAATCTGAATGCAACATGTGGTTTTTGCATGGATGTTTCACCATGTTTCTCGTCCAGACACCTCTGCCAATTTCGTGTTTTCAAGTTTGTGTTTGTTTGTGTGTTTGTTGTGTGTTTGTGTCTGTGCGTGTGTGTGTGTGTGTGTGGGGGGCAAGCATGTGCGTTTTCAAGTTTTCATCTGGAGAGGGTCAGGGGCAGAACAGTTCTGAACCATTGTTTTTCATATTCCTGTCAGTTCCTTTCGAGGTTTGGTTTGCTTCTGCTTGCGCGAGGATTTGGTTTCTTGGAGAATTGGTTCGTGATTCTCGCAAGATATATTTCCCCACTGTTCCAAGTTTGGCGTCGACAGAAATAAAGATGGCAGGACCTCTGTTGGGTCACGTGCACAACCGGATTTTGACCATGGTGACCAAGCGTTTTAGGCCAAAAATTGCAAACATTTTGAAGCAACAGTTTGCCATGCTTCCATGAGAACTATGTTTCTTTGTGTGTGTGGGTGTGCTCCATTTAGTGCAGAAACGTAAGCAACAAACCTGATCCCATGGATTTGGGATCGGCATCAATACAACATCCATACAAGCTTCGACAACCCAACACCAAACATACCATAACTATCTAAGCGTGAGATATGAAACTCTATGATTGCAGATGGCATCAAAGCCGCAGTTTGGAAGGTCAGTTTGCGTTACCTCAGCCGTAATGACTATCAGATAATCAGTTTGATTGAAATTTCAACCATGGTCTGCCAGACACTGGTGTTCCTCCCATTTTCAATCGTGGCAGATGAAGACCCCTAAACAGTCGGCGTGCTGCAACAAAACCAAATTTGTCAGTGATTTCGCAGACTCTCTATCTATATCCAGTGTTATTGTGGGAATGTTGCGATTTTTTTCGGTTATATCATGGGCCTGTGTTTTGTTGTTTTCGGACGCCAAAAGCAAAGGACTGCCATTGGGTTCGATTCAAGGGGATCTGGCTAAGTTGATTTGGCGATTTGCAGTTGGCTGTTTAGTACAACATGTTCATTCGTTGAAAGAACACGTCTTCCACACATGTGATGCGCGTCGTTTTGGTTGCTTGTTACTTGTAATCAAATGTGTCTTAAAAGTAAATGCGGTTAACTGGCTGTAAACTCGCGCCTTGTGCCGAGGTTTCTGTCTGGTAATTGTGGTGGCAACCGACACGGTTTCTGCACAAACCAGCTTGGCCACTCTGATCCTTGTGCTTCCTGGCTTTGGTGGGATCTGGGGTCAGAATGCGCCATGATGTGTCAGGATGTGCCGGAAAGGATAGCCGAGACCGCAGTAATCCCGTATCCCGTGATACGGAGATGAGAGACTGGAGAGATTATGGAAGCGTATTGAAAATTGAAATGTATTCACAAATAACGACTACTTGGAATTAATGACAGTTTTGGTGGCGTCCTGTTGACCTGGCCGGAGCTGGAGCTGGCAGGCTTTATGGCTTCAGCCAGGCAATCGTGTGGCCGTGGAAAGCTCCAATCATCAACGTCTTCGTTGGGAGCCACAGTGACCGCATGTGACCGCACATACTGAAGGTTGACGTAAAAACAAATAAGTAAATTTGCAATTACAACGGTCTTGACGAATTCGTGTAAGATGTTGTGAGACATCAATCAAGCATCACATTCGTACGGAGGGGTCCGACAAAACACGTTCCGTAGTACTACACTGTATCTGAATACATTTTTGGGGGTGCTGCATGATCAATGCTATTTCATGCTGTTTCTATATTTTCTGGATTCTATGCTCTATTCAGTGTTTGGGTTCTGCTTCACTCTTTGGACCATTTTGGAGATAAAAATCAACGAAAAACTATTTCGCGATGGTGCCGATACCTGTGATTTTCAGTCCAGAAATGCCTTGGCATTGTGCAAATCGAAACAATGACATTCATCATGACATCATCGGGATTCATGGCGGTTCATCACCTCCTTTTTGACTTTGAATATTTTTCAGGTAGACGGCTGGCAGTAGTTCCACACATATCAGCATGTATTGAGATTATCTTGCAGATTAAATATGATTAAATGATATTAATTCTCTTACTTACGCCAAGTATAAATTAAGATGGCCAGTCAAAGGCCACGGCCAGGATGTGGTGCTGAGTGCCTTGTTGTCCTTCGGCAATGCAGATGTGCGATGCATGGGGGTTTAGTGGTCCAGGCTTCAAATTAAATACGGAATAAGACTCTGAATAGATAATTGCAAAAAGTCTTTGAAAAAAATTGGTTGTGTTCCGATGCCATTGTGTATTTTGAGTTGTTGGCGCAGTTTGATTCAATTCATTCTGCTGGTTCACTGGGAAAAGATTTCAACTTTTTGTACTGGGCAGGCACTGAAGGAATTGTTGACCTAAATTTGTTGAAATCTAAACCGCCATACCAGGATTGGAGGTGGTGAAAGGGTGAAAGATGGTGAAAGGTCCGGCCTTTTAGAGAGACTGCATTCAATTTGCATTCGATATAGATGTATACTGCTTTCAGTTGCAGATCTGACCTATGGCGAAAGTTTTTTATTGAGTTTGCATCTCTACGTACCCACATCGCTAGCGTATGCAGGTAGGCTCAAGTCTTGTCAAGAAGATCACGGAACAAGGGCTTGTCCAACCTGCGAGTTTGGTTGTTGAAGAATGTTCAAGAATATGGGGAGATAAATGCTCACCTCCTTCCGATATGAAACCAGGTGGTCTTATTCCTAGTATGAAACCATCACTTGTTTTTGCTGTTCTTCGACAAGAACATGAACAACAGATGAGCACCGAATGAACACTGGATGAACCTTTTGGCAGGTCCAAAAGGGGAGCCGTGTTCATCTTACCGCTTTCGCACTGGGACTTGCCAAGGCTACTCTTGGTGAACAAGACAAAGACTACATCGCAAACCGAGAGCGCGAATGACGAATTTCAGCACAAATACATAGATATAAATAGAACATCTGAGCCCACTTGAGCTCACCTGAGCTTGCTGCGTTGCGATTGCCAACCTGTCCGAAGTTATCGAAAGCTGCCCAAAGCTATCCGACGCTGCACAAATCACCTCTGAAAACTTCACCTGAGCATCTCTGTGTGGACCACCGCCCACACCTTTGGGCATCGAACCGGCTCCTAAAGTCACTTTCGATATGATTCCCTTCACCATGTTTGTAGACCTTGTTGAACGCAGCAAAATTGCATGTGAAGTATGCTCCCTGCCGGCAGTCGCATATCCAGAATGACAGAATGTCGAATATATGGCAGATAAACTGGTAACTGCAGGAAACTCTTATGCAGGATGATGGACATATGAGTTGATATTCCAAGGGAAACCATACATGACGAAGAGCACGCGCCGTAGTTTGGCTAAATCGGTCAAATTTTCGTTTCTGGATGATGATGAAGCCATTTTCGAATCGCGTATTGGGTTCACTAGGGAGAAACTGGACTGATACCATCTCAAAAACCTTTCACAAGTTTGTGAAGGAAGACATGATAAGACATGCCATGAAATGATTTGTACAAAAACTTAGTATTCAGCTGAACTGGTTTTCTTTCTATGTCATTCTGCGTGTCTTTCTTGGTGCCGCATTGTATTTTACTGTAGCGCTTTGCTAAGGATTGGGATTTCTCGCGCGTCTTCACATTGTTGTTGCTCGCATTGCAGGAAACAAATGGCGAAGCACTTTCCTCAAAGTTCTTGAAGCGGGCTGAAGCATTATATTCTTGTTGGGAAAATAGTCTATGGTATTACATTATATAGTGATTTGCTTGTATCCACGCCCCATCCAGCCCAGATACAGTAGGTTGTACAATGATTTCAGCGGAACATTGGTTTCCCTTGCTTATTCATCACAACAAAACCAGATTTTATTCTTCATGCCAAGGGGATCTCGCAAAAAAATCTAGCGCACTTAGGTATGCTTGCAGTCAGGGCATGGGGTGCTTAAACCTTTGGCCAAACTACGCACACTGTTATATGATTCAATTTGTACTTCATTGTATTAAGTATTATTTTCAAGTATGTGTTATTTGTATTGCGCAAAACTGCCAAGGCTTTTGCTGCTGATTGCAGCTGCTCTTGCCACCTTGATTTTGGTCAGCCTCGGTGTCGCTTGGTTTCAGGCCCAAAATCAACTTATGCTAAATTGAGGGCTCTGCAGATTTCTGAGTTTGCTGGTAGGGTTAAGTCGGTGAAATCCAACTTTCGCCCAGACTATTCCCATGGAGAGTTCCGAATGGCAAGAGTGTATAGTAGTGCACTATGTATGTCCACGTTTGATAAGAGTACATCACAGTACATCCACCTGTGAACACTTTGTTGGCACCGGCAGTGACCAGGAAGTGGTTCAAGCAAAATGAGCACTTCTAACGAATTCGTGAAGTTGTAGCTTTATTCACGAAGGTTGACCTTTGATGTGATCATAAGAGTCTCACTTGTCACAACTTGCGAGTTTCAGCGCCAAGTCCTGCACCCAACGAGGCATTTCTGGTCTTCTACTTGAGCCCCCAAAAGAATCGCAAGAACAGGAGCACCACTTTTATCAATCTTTCCAAACCAACATCCACGGAAGCCGTTATTCGTGCATTGCTGCTTGGCAAGAAAGATGAAGTTGGGCAGTGCTGATTTCTTCGTGAAGCAATGCGCTATAATGCACTGCTTGTTCTGATGAAGCAAACGCAATGGGCTCTGATGAAGCCTTCGTGCTGCAGACTCTTGCCTATACGTCCACGCGTCACTAACTGCATTTAAGCATCTTTAAACTAGGCACGTTCTATGACATACAGATCTGCATTGGGCACTCTATGGCGAGTCATTAAGAACTTCCAAGCCCGATAAGAACCTATGGAAATACATGAAATACCGTCAAGGCGGTCGTAACGCATTTTGCGCGCTTTACGTCGATGCGGAAAAATTGGAGCATTTGTGGAAATCTGGGCCTGCGTGCCCCTTTTTCAAGAAAGTCTGTTTTCTTGTAGTCGTTTCACAGAATTGTCTCACATTTCCTTGTTTCGGTGATCGCTTCTGTAATTTACGTCAGTTATTTGTGTAGTTTTGTTATGGCCCACGCCAGCGGCGTTCCGAATCACTGGATCGCTGGGCGGCATCACAGCACGGATGACAATTTGAAGAAACTTGTGTTAGACAAATCGAGACGACAACCCCAGTCCTTCAGATGACGCGGCTAACTGCTAATGCCTTGGTTTTCCAGGGATTGAGAAGAATAGTTCCTTCCCTTGAGCAAGAATGGGGCGCCTCGAAACTAGTGAGCGATAATGTCGGTATCACGCGAGAAGCCACTCACACACGCCTTGGAAAGCGAATCTTCGAACATATATAACATACGAAACATTGTGAAAAACTGAAACAATGTTGACATTTTGACATTGAGCTTTAAACCTACTAGCCTAGTTGGATGTGGCAGACTTTGGCGGATTTGTTGCGCAAGGCAGCAAGTGGCAGAAGAGTTCTCGAGGAGTGTGGCATGGCTCAAACTTTGTTGGGACACAGGGGTAGTAAATCTACGACTAATCTATGTTCATGTCATACGATGCATGTCATCCTCTATACCAAGCGACCGTCAGAACGTCAAAGCATGCCAAGATTCCAGATGGCTTTATGCCACCCCAAGTGGACGTTTGCATGGGGCTTGTTGCAGAGCAGTTTCATCAATGTTTTTGCCAATCATACCCTGCGCATTCGTGTGAATGGTTTTACCGCATCAGCATGCAGAGAAAACTTGGTTGTGTCAACCTATGCCAAATACATCAAAATACATCACTATACTACTTCGAGTAGTTGTATAACTGAAGTATTGCAAAGTTATGATTAGTTATTTTTAAAGCTCGAGTGTACATCCACCACGCGAAACAGGCAAAACGGGCGAAATGGGCCAACCGGGCGGCTAAACAGGCAAAACATGACAGCTGCATTTGGCGTTTGTTCACAGGATGGATCGTGATACGTCGCATGTCGCAACACATCAAAAGTAGAATGTCGCACAAGAACGAATCCCTAATCACATCTAATCATCCTAGCCCCATTCACAAATATAAATATGTCTGGAATGGGACTGGATGATTTGGGATTCATGCTGAGTTCATCCTGGATTCATCCTTTTTACGGTTTAAGACTCCGTGGCTAGTTTGGGTGTATAACTTTTATAGCTTCTGCTGTAGTTTCCCGTTTCTTTTGTCAACGCTTTCTGCGAATTCGGCAGCACAAAAACACATTAATTAACCGAGAATCATACATGTAAAAAGCAAATACAGTTTGTTTTTCCGCCTGCTTTGTGTTGGGTGGTGGTGATGGCTGTTTCACAAATACAAATGTAGGACATACAAGAATGATCCTGAATGTTGTTTTTCAATCAGAATGTTTTTCAACAGACGCATCAAACAACAACGCAAGAAAACAACATGTGTTGGATCCTTTGAGCCTGAGCAAAGTTTAAATCAAACACATGTCAAAACACACGTTTTGTCAAGTCAAAACAGACCATTAAAGGTCAACAAAAAAACAAAACAGCTCAAGAAAGTCAAACAAAATCATTAAAAAAAACATAGTAGGTCATTAGGCCTTTGCTAATTTACGCGTTCCTTATGAAATGATACCCAGCCTCAACCCCCGAAATTATTACTCGAGTTTGGTCTGCTGATTTGTTTGCAAGTGCAAGCGAACTCTGCCATTCCACCCCACCTCACATCACCCCTCCCAACAAACATGTAGCAAACCCGAAACACGGACGGGAAAGAATGTTTGGCATGATAAATTGCATGCCTTCCCACTTGGTACAACTGAAACCCAGCCATTTGGCACAACTGAAACGCAGCTATACTGAGCATTTCGCATCAGGTGTTGGTTTAAGTTTGTTTCTGTTCAGGCCAAAACTCTCCAGACTCTTCATCTGCTCCACGAACCCACCAAGGAGAGACAGGAGATTGAAGAAAATTTTGCTGCTATGAACCACTACGACTTCAAGGCCCAAAGACGCTGTCCGAGAAAATGTTGCGGCATCACGTTGGACATGTGTTGGGGACATCGTGTGGCGTGGTTTTGCATGGGCCCCTCTATATTGTCCGTGTCGAGGGGAGTTTTTTGTTAACTTCCAGGTTGCTGAGAAAAAAATGCAGCCTTCTTGAATACAGTACGTCATTGCTTCCGAGTCATGATCTCGAAGAGAAAGTGGGAGGGAATGTGTTTTGTAGGTTTTGTGTATTTGGGAGGCGAGGTATTGTGGCGCAAGGCTTCTCCCTCCAGTCCCAATTTCATGTTTTTTGGAGTTTACGAAGCCTTTGTGGAAACGTTTGTCTTAATCATAGTCGATGGTAGCTGTCAGGTGTTTATGTTAGTGGTCAGGTTTTTTTATTGCTTGGCGCTTGGCAACAGCCAGACTAGTAATTTGACCGCATGCGTTGGACCTGTTGGATTCATAGGTCAAAGTGGTCAAATCATTCTGACGATCTGTGCTACGATTTGAGCTGCGCTTTCGTGAATGTGGTGACTTTGGTGGCTGTGGTTGGTGCAGGTCATGTGGCTGTGGTGACACTGGGTAGGTTTGCCTGGATGGTTTCCTTAGAGCGCTTGGTTGGGGCTGGCTTGGTTGGCTGAGGTGGGTTGAATTCTGTTGCATTGTTTCGGTGCATATCGATGCATGCGCTTTCTCTGGGCGACGGCAGGTTCTCATGCAAGGTTCTTATTTGCAGCCCTCGGGTGTTTGTCGGGCCAACTTTCATTGTTTCCGGGGGTTCCAATAGAAGTGCCATGAAGCGGCCATATGATACAGTTGGGCCACGACGCTGCCAAGGTGAAAAGGATATATTTCATGCTTAAAACTCCGGGCAACAAATTGCCAGCGCTTCCAAGTGGAATCCTGCGTCCGCAGGCTGTCGTAAATGCTATCCACATCATCAGCAGTAGTGTGCTTCCAATGGGCCCCGTGGTGGCAGTGAGAGGCCCGATCACGGCATTATGACACTGTGGTTGTAGAAGTGCGGGTCACATCCTCAGAACCAATCTACTTTGAGGGCCGAGCAGACATCAGAATTGAAATGCTCGGATGAGCCAAGACCAAATTAACCCAGCTTTGCAACCCAACAGCGTTTTTTGCAGGGCTCCAAGATTCCACAGTTGCAGGTGTCCAGGATTGCAAGGTTTCAGATTTCGAGAGTTCCAAGGTTCCAGAGTTCTAGCTTACCAGGGTTGCGGGGTTCCAAGTTTCCGGGGTTCAAGGTTCCAAGCATCAAGGTTCCAGACTTGTAAGGGTCTTGGTTTGCTTCATCAACAACGAAATGACCAGGGCAGTGCAAAGCAAACGCAAAACACAATATAGTGCCGGAGAGTCACTTAGAACATCAAATGATTTCCAAAATTTTGGACTCTCACACTTAGAACATCAGGGAATCCCACACTTAGAACATAATGAACCCAAATCAGTTAGAACATCCACATGGATGTTCTAAGTGTGGGGCTCCTTGCAACTAATCCTGGCTCCACACACATAACATCACAAACAAAGAGCTCGGTCACATTTATTTTTCTGTCAATAGATCATTTTGAAAACAATTATGTCAATAGATCATTTTATAAATATAGCGACGGACTTATACTTAGAACCATTTTTCCAAAATATAACCAAGCAAAAAAAAAACTTACTTAGAACCTTTGTGCTTAGAACCCACGCCCTGTATATACTTAGAACCCCTATGCTTAGAACCAAACAAAAATTACACAAGTAATCTCAAATATAATATACATCAAAGATCTGCCATACCTCCTTGTAGAAATGTATGCTTAGAACCCCTAGGCCCTATACCTATATATATATAATCATATGCATATATACATGAAAGAGTCCGTCGCTATATATTTATATATGCAAATTCATTCCTCCTTGCAGAAACGTATACTTAAGCCCCTGGGCCCTATACCTATACATATCTAAAATCATATGCGTATATATATATATATATATATGAAAAAGTCCGTCGCTATATTTATATATATACACATTTGTGCCTACTTC
>Ga0126342_10012123_pt1 | contig 15398 bp, 13 predicted proteins | sample Cyp1metagenome_FD_92528 | JGI IMG/M metagenome (GOLD analysis project Ga0126342, IMG submission 92528) | Coral microbial communities from Lord Howe Island, Old Settlement Bay, Australia - Cyphastrea 1 metagenome | ecosystem: Host-associated > Invertebrates > Cnidaria > Coral ...
TGGGTGGATGATGTTTTTTTTTTTTTTTTTAAATAAGTATATACCGATAAATGATTTATCGCTATATGTATATATATATACACACACACTGATGCATTCGACTGTTTGAAGCGGTGTTTTTTCCCCTTCTCGAAGTGCTTGCTACGCCAGGTGCCCGAACTGAAGTGTTTGCTCCCGGAGGTGGGGATTCCACCTGGCACCAAGAAATTCCATGGCTATTTTCGGGGATTGGACATGAGATATGAATGGATATGACTAATCAACCAATACTGGTTGGTGGTTTCAAACATGACTTTTATTTTCCATTTCATATATGGGATGTCATCCCAACCCCATTGACTAACTCATATTTTTCAAGATGGTGATTGCACCACCAAGCAGAATATGACATGGGGATAATCCATGGGATTTTTCCGAAGATTTGGGGTGAGAATTTGAGGGAAAATCCAATGATGACGTTGCTGCGGTCATTTTATGAATCGCTTGTATCATGGGGAAAACGACGACAGGGAAATGGTGGTTCACCAATGGATGGAAGAGGGTACTGTATCCTGTTTTTGGGCAAACTCAATGTGGTGAACCTGGTGAAGCCAACTCAATGGGGGTGTTCATTGACGTCACAGTTGGCGTGCCTTCATTTGGTTTGTTGGGTCGCAGTTTGTGATGGAATTGTGGTATGCCTCTAAAGATTCACAATGGGGGTTGTTCATTGTTCATAGTTCCATATACAATGTTGGCCAACATCCCAGTAGCCAACAATTAAACAATTTTTGAAACGGGGTCAAAAAATGGACATCACCCCAAAAAACACTTGGACATACCTTAAATTTGACACAGTTATTCCGAAAAAAGACACGGTGTGTTATATTTTGTGGCTCCACATCATTTCACGTTCACATGGCAGTCCGACAAACTACCAGTTTTGGCATCCTGGAACATGGTTTTACCATGTTTTACATCTTCTTTGTCTTACAGTTGTATAATCAGCAAAATAGCCCTGTAAAACAGTTTATCCCAACATAAAAGCTGATTTTCATTCCAACTTTAGCTCTTAGAGTTTGTTCACCAAGTTGCCAGATATCATCCATCAGTTTACCAGCAAAGTACCAGATATCATCCCAACGTATCTTTGCTGTTTCCAGACCAAGAATGGGATGATAATTTGATCATCGGGCTGCAGGTGCACGACTACACCAAAAGCTTAAGCTATAGCTCCTTTGAGGATCAGGTGTGGATGAAACTCAATCCATTGGATGAAAGCATGTGTATGCAGGTGTAGTCTAGCCCAACGGAGAAAATCTCAGAAGTCTTTGGTCAAAACATGTCACAACTATAAAGATGAATAGAAACTCAAGCATTTAGGGCCTAGATTTAATCTTCAACATGTATCTGGAACTTATGGCAAACAAAGATACAGAAATGATGGATCCTGACATCTGGGATGGCCCGAATCGCCGATGATCTTTGGTTCTGACTGGGTGGTGACCTAGAATCCCTGATCAAATCGAGGATTTTGAGATGTGTTCAGTCATAGTCTGATCGAGTACCACCGTTGGCAACGGGGTCATACTGGAGCCTTTTGCTGAAGAGTTTGATATACCCTCTGGTTATGACTAACAGTTTGCCATGGTATAGATGGCCCATTTATAGATGGTTTACCTATTAAAAATGGGGATTTTCCATGGCTATGTTAGTCATAACCCGATGGTAGCATATGCATTGGTTTACTACAATCTGACAAGCATCTTCCTGCAATGTCCGACACTGTTGGGATGAAATGAGAGTTATCAGATATCAACATGGTATGGGATTCGGATTTGTCGCATTCAGTCGCAGGTCTCTTCACACTACGACATTGCTTGTCGATGTTTCCTCCCCAATAGATTTCACGAAGCTCAGGGGCCCCAAAAAATTCCAAGCTCCGGATGTGATCGTTAAATTCCAGGTCCCACCAGGGTCACCCTACCCAGCCCAAAGCCAACGTTCGAAGGAAAGATACGCGAATGATCATGCAGAACGAGAATGCACGAGATCTATATTGGTTTGCAAATTACATGATATATCAATATATATCATGATATTACATTATATTACATTCATATGCATCTAGACATAATCTCCAAAACATGATCTCATACACCAGCCTCCAATCAAAGTGTGGGAAATCTCCGGTGGCGAATTCCTCAAATTTAAACGGATCTCGGTGGTTCTCGTGTCACTGGGTGTACAAGATGGTGGTTGATGTACCAAACTATAAGGTTTTTGTTGCACAATTGCACAACCAACGAACAATTGCCATTTTTTTTCGGGGAAATCCACAATCCACAATTTATTTAGATGATTTTCCATATTGATTCTCCATGGTTTATAACACTTTAACATAAGATAGACGAACAAACATCACAGGGAAATCCAGAGTTTGTCCACCATTTTTAGATGATGTTCATTGATTTTCGAAATATATTGTCCTTGACAGAGTATTGAATTCTTCGATAGTTTCATTGTTTTCCATTCATAAAGATTTATATACGTATAGATTATGTTCATTTATTGTCATTGATTTTCCTTGATCTCCATGGTATATATTCCCCACGGTTGCCAAAAACACCCAACCCAAAACACCACCGTCACCCCCACGGGTCCCCAAAACGCGCAACACGCAGGTGGAGCGCGCCTGTGACTGGACGCTGCAGCGCGCAGCGAAGAACACCTTGCGCGAGGCCCTGCGCTACGTCACAGCCGAACAGGAGGTGTGGCCGGTGCTCCATCGTTCCGGAGACCAAAAAGCACCATTTTTTTTGGGATGGTTCTAGCCTGGTGGTTGAGAAAAAAGTTTTCGCGAACTGAAACATCAGCAATTTTTTTCGAGTTGGGGAAATCATCAAACATCAATATAGATTAGCTAAAAGCGAGTCCTTTTGCAAGCTATATGTGATATAAATAAGCAGAGGATCATAGTTGTGGAATAGAAACTATTTCTGGTCGAATTTGGGATGATTGATTTTTGGGTTTACCACATTGGTTTACCCGAAAAAAGTGCCTGGGGATATTCCCTCTACACTTGGGTACAGAATGTTAGATGTTACACAAACTTGTGTGCACCCGCAAACAGGTTATCCAAGGCAACATCACTGGTGGTTGGAGGTAAACAAAAAATGAAGAATTTAAGGTGATTTTCAACCAATGGGACATGCACCAATACAACCCGTAGGGAATCGGGGATGATGATTGTTACCTTCCAAATTTTCATATAGACCCTGAAAACATGATTTTTAGTGGAAAGTAATCTTCCAACCCTTTTGGCGGGTCTATGTGAATTTTGAGGAGTGTAGTTATGGATAGTTATGGGATCATTTCATATCATTTCCCCATTTCCTACGTGGCTGGAACCATACTGGTCTGGTTGCTTCCAGGTGGAAGACAACGCCTGGCTTGGCGTCCTGGACCCCTTCGGCCTTTTGACTGCCGACACGCCGCCGGCTGCGCCGGTCACAGCAGTGACGCTGCAAGCGTCGCCGGCGCCATCTGTGGATGCCAACAGGAGGCGTGGGTTCATGACAGTTTATAGCAACCCCAAAATAGGTAAAAAAGTATAGACAAGTTGGAAACCTGGAAAATATGGAAGAACCGCTACATAATATACGATCCTGGAAAGACTTTCCCACAAGTTTTGGGGGTGTCTATATAGTTTTATGGGAGTTTTACTTGAGAAGTTAAGCAACAACATGGATGATATTGGGATGAAACCAACCGTTGATTCTTGGGAACCATCCATGGACATGAATGCTATTCCTTAATTTGAGTCTAATCATATCCCCATTATTCTTCGAATAAAACCAATCACTTTATGGTATTTCATGGGATTTCCCCCGATTTCAAAAGGAATATCGTGGGAGTTTGTGATAGTTTAACAATATCATAGTGAGTTTACTGTGATAGCCATACAAAACATGGGAGCTGAACTGTCTTACAAGGGGGAACAGATGGAGAAATGCCCCGTGTCTCTGGCATTGAGGGAGTGGACGCAGACGGTTCGTACTCTAGAGTCGGTTCTGATGTTTGAATAGAATAAGGGTTTGTCAGAAAACGGTGTATGCCAAAATCCAGTGATTAGATTATTTTCCAATACGTTCGCTTTCGAAATGCAATGTTGTGGTTATCCCATTGTGAGACACCTTAACATCACAATTGTTGGTTATATAATATGATAATTATATATTACCAAAAAAATGGAAACCCAGTGTCTCCACATAGTAGTTATGTTTGTTGGTTTATAAACCATTATAACCCCCATTAACTAGTTCGTTATATCTACCATAAACCATCGTTTTTTCGCCACAAAAATAAGACAACTGAACGCGAGCTCAACTGGGGGCCCCATCCTGTAGGGTTCATGGGTGTCACCTGGGTCACCTTTCGCTGTGCAGAGCGCAGTCAGAACTCTGGTCCAGCAACTGGTTGATATTCCGAATATTTCAGACATACCTCGGTTGATGTTATATGATATTATATGATATTCTGGTTGGTGGTTTGGAACATGATTTTTATATTTCCACATATATATATATATGGAATTTCATCATACCAACTGACTTTCATATTTTTCAGAGGGGTAGGTATACCACCAACCAGTATTATATGGTATTATATATATATAAGTATGTAAATAAAACATCAATATCATATCAATATCGATGTATTCATCTACCGGCACCAGATCAGAATGTTGATCTGAAGTACTTTGTCGTTCGGCCCTGCACGCCATGGCTCTGTCGATTCTTTTTCAACGTGTTCCACGTCGGTGTTTTGCTTCGGCTGCCCGTGTCGCCACTTGGTGTTTTTCCCGGAACAAAGCAGGGTGGATTTTAACCCATAATAGGTATAGGTTAACCAAAACTAGTTGGTCATTTCACAACTAGCGGGAATCTCACCAATCCGCTTTTTTTGAAACTACCTAGTGCAATGGGAATGTACTAATGAGAAATATATAGTGAGGATCTTTTCAAAATGGGATATCAAACCGTTTGAACTCTGATGGTAACATGTGTTGACTGCTAGACTTTTTTCGGGTTTTTTTCAGGTTCACCTACTTGGCATCATGGATTTTCATCCACATTGAGATCATCATAATCCACAATAAACCAATATTTCATGATGAACTGTGGATTATAGTGATCTCAATGGATTCTTGTGGATATTTCATGGCACATTTTGATACATTGTGGAACTCTGATCTCAATGGAACACTTGAACACTGCTCACGAGAGGATGCTGTTGGATTTCACCAGCCAAAATGTTAAAACTATATGCTGCTGTTACCTATGAATAGCAGAATGGTTGGATAAAGCAGGCGGATACAATGGGTATGGGTTTGTCCAAACACTAGGTCTAGGCCCCAAGAATGGGATTGGGGTATCCGATGTTCAGCCCAACCTTTGTTTTGGAGTTGGAGATCTAGTGATAACTCCCATATAGATCATGTAGACGGATAGCGGATATATTTTACCTAATTAGCAGGATAAGAACTGCTCAACAACTGGGATATCCCAAACATTATCATTAAAAGGGTTGCAATCGTGCTTCCGAACCACTTAGTGGCATGCTAAATGTTAGGATGGTATGGATGATGCCATCTCCACGGGGATGCTGATGCCTGCGAAAACATCCTGGGACGTGTTTTGGTCATACACCACATCAACAATGTTTTAATGTGCTTGTATATATGCTTCAATATGCTTCAATCATTTGAACGCCCCATTCACCTTCATTCAACTTTTTTACCCATAAACCTGCAGGTTTTTAAGATTCAATCCTCCAACTTTTGCCCGAAAGTATCGCATGTCATATCGGCACGCGGTCCATGCTTGGTGGATCATTCCAATTAAGAAACCAGCTAATAACCCCGCTTAGTAAGTTCCTGATTCGTGGATTTGTCCCATACAACATGTACAGACAATAAACTCGATAAACACATGGATTGTACCAATGATGTCCAAAGATTACTAGTCAATTCCCATTTATTTGATGATCCTGCAAGTAGGAATTGGATTCTATCCGAAGTGGCATTGAATCCTATCATATCTCATCTCTTAAAGCCCAATTTGGAGTACTTCTTCCGTTCGCTTTGAAGTACTTGTCTCCCTTACTTCTTTCCAAATTCCAATTCATATAGTACAGTAACATATACATATAATATATATATACAGAAATATTATATACAATTAATTCACATATATATATACATATACACATAAATCTCATATACAATTAATTCATCCGAGATTCTTCCACACCAAATTCAGGTGACCCCAGCATGACTCCGATGTTTGCTGAGGATCGCGCCGAGGCGCTGCGCGAGCTGCTGACGGATCCGGCGACGGATCCGGCGGATCGCGCTGCACGTGGGCGAAGGATGCTGGGTGAGGTGAGGACCATGAGAAGTTTGGGGGAAACTCCAGGTAAAAGGTTGGTTTATGGTTGGTTTATGGATGGTTTATGGTTGGTTTATGGTTGGTTTATGGTTGGTTTATGGATGTTGATGTTGATGATGATGATGATGATGATGATGATGATGATCGCGACGAGTGTAGCCACCATACCATAGGATTGGGGAACCATTTTGCCATGGACGCGTCGACCTTGCACGGCGTGAAGCCAGAATCTCATGAAGGTGCATGGGATGGTGGTGGTGAAACAAATGTCATTACGAGAACGAAAAGAACGACCGACTCAACAAAGGTGCATCCAGGTATAGGAGTGAAGGTGGTCACATAAACACGTAATTCGTTAAACTCGGTACTTCGATCACCTGGGCAGGGTCCCGATAAGACCGCTACTCACCTGGAGGAACCCACGCAGGGTTATCCTCACCTTGATCCGAGGAAACCGAGGAAACCGAGGAGGAAAGAGGACAGAGAGAAGAGAACAAACTGATTCCATATCTGATCTATTAATTGTGGTGGCGTCGCATGCCCTATGACCCCCATGTCGTGCTTGACATATCATTACCCCTGCCTGCTGTGATTCACGGTGCCGCTCGTGCCGGCGCATTTGGCTCTTTGCCCCCTTTCTTTCCTTTACCACCTTTGCCTTTGCCACCGTTCGGGCCCTTGCCTCTGCCTGCCTCTGCCCTTACCCTTACCTTTGTTGCGTTGTTTGGGACCACGATCCTGGTCGCTGCTCCGTTGTGTTTGCAGTCCCGGTTCACCAGGGATGACCATGGAATGCCATGGAATGACCACGATCCTGATATACTTGGATCTTAGATGACCTTAGTATGATTGTCTGGGGCCAGCTTACCAAACACATAGAGAGCGCAGCTGTCAGAGTTTTACGAATTTGTTCCGAGGCCAGACGGCTGGGTTCCCCTTGCTGCAACCTGATACTGTGCGCATTGTTCCCTTGCTTGACCCAATCCACAAGGGCTTCAATTCCCAAACTGCGTAGGACCGCATCCCGTTCCGCCCGATTGGGCCACCTTTGTTTGTTGTTGGATAACTGATCACTTTTGGCTTGCAAGGTCGCTTTCTGTTCATCCCGTTCCAAAGCCTCCCGTATTTCCCGAGCCAGCGCTTGCCCTGCCCTTTCCCTGAGTTCGCTTTTGGGGAACCCTTCAGCCTCCAGTTGAAACAGAGTAGCCAAACGGAATGTTCAACCCGAACAAACTTAGCTGTTTCCAGCTCAAATCGGTCCAGGTTATCGATTCAGGCAGCCCGGAGAAACTGTTTTCAACATCCATTCGCCTTTCAAGTTCCTTCAATTTCTTTTTACGGGCATCGGCTCCGGTGCCGTTGGCACGCGACATGGGCACCAAAAGTACGGGGTGAAACTGAGCAACACAACCGAGAGTTGAGCTGAGGCGATCTGAATGCATCCCAGAAGCACAAACTCGTAGCCTTAGTCAACCTCCGCGTGTACCCCATCCCGAAACGACTCTTGTGGTGTGGCGTTCATGTTTTTTCCGCGTGAAAACGCGCGTTCCCCTGTGAAAACCTTCGTTTGTGGATGTTTTGTGGATGTTCATGGGGGATATAATACATGAAACGATGGATATAACGATGGATTCTGGATTTTCGAAAGCAAACATAGGTGGGGGGCTCACTAATTGTACTTTTGAGGTCATAATTCATACGAATTGATAGTTGGTTTGGTTGTACACACCATGATTTTTCAGCCATTCAAGGTGGAAGTGAGAAATATATAGGTGATATACGACTTTTCGTTCTTTTTGGGGAGTCATATACTGGGATATAACCAAGCAGCAATGCGGGGTTGTCGGCAAATAGGGTGCCCCCTTCCATCATTCCATCCCCTGGTTAATCATCATTTCCCTAAACAAATGCCATTTGGATCCATTTGGGGGTACACCACCTATTTTCAGACACACCCAAATGGTGATATGGTTGGAACATTACCAATCATATGCCGCAAAAACAGAACTGTTAGTTATGACCAAACTATCGGGGATAGCATTCAGAAAAAAAACATCGGCGGATCCGTTACTAACCTATTTTTATTATTTTTGGATATCAATGGGCCGGGGATATGCAAAAAAGGGGGATCTAACCCCCATGAAAATGGCTTAACATCTACATCGGCCAGGGCCAGACCATTGTACAATGGGCATCAATCGGCTCGACGATTTGGTCTTAGAATTGGGACCCCCAATTCTCAATATGTTAGCCATCAGCCATCCGCATAAATCCCCATCCAACAAAAACCATCACCATTCAATCCCGATCCAAATACTTTTGTGTCACTACGGCCAATTTCTCCAAATCATAGGCCATTTTTTTTTGAGTCATACTTCCAAGGGCTGGATCCATAGGGAATGGTATTTGGATCCATATAAGGTGGTGCCCCCCCTAGTTATAAGTTGATTATCATCCCATTTACTAGTTCGATACATCTACCCTAAGTCCTAGTTATTGGAGTTATTGGCACCAACTTCGCTATCTGGCACCACCTTGTACAGGATGGACCCCCCTAGTTATAAGTTGGTTTATAACCCATCTAAACATACGTATTTATAAGTATCATACACTACTGTTACGACATAGTTACAAACCAACTTAGCTAACTATGGGCCCCCCAGTTATGTTTGTTGGTTTATAAACCATTATAACCAAAATGAACATCCACGAACTAGTTCGTTATATCTACCATAAACCATACTTAAGGCACAAAAATAAGGCACCTGAACGCAACAACCAACGGGGGCGGTGACCTCTCACAGGTGCTCCGCGCGTCGCTTGGACCCGTCGTTTTGACGCACAGCAGCTGGGCGGCGTTGTGCGACGTGCGCTGGATCTGTTCGCAACGCCCTGCTTGGTGCGGCTCGGTGTGGCCGTTGAATCCATTGGTTTAGGCCTAGAAATGGATCATTCATGGATGGGATACTAATGGGATACTAATGGGATAACCCATAGAGATAAACTATACCCTCTGGTAAACGTTTACATAACTATGGACAATCACCATTTTTGATGGGTAAATCAACATAAATCAACTATTTCTATGGCAATTTTCAATAGCTATTTATGTGAAATTACCAGAGGGTAATGGGATTTTTGAAAGGGGTAACTACAGTTGACCTTTAGTCTCTAAACCAATGGGATACTATAGATACTGGGATATGAATGGGATAAATGGAGGTTTAATGGGATATAAAGTAGTACTTAAAGCCTCAAAGTACCAGTGATTTTTATGCTTTTAGATGGGGTATCACTAACACAATGAACAGATATAATAACAAGCAAGGCCCTTTTTGATTGCCATCTATTGGTAACTAAGGGCTTGTTCTGTGAAAAAGAACTCCCGTAGGTTTATCGACTTTTTCCATCCTCATCAAAAAAGTTGCTCAACGCAGCCCAGGCACCAAACCACAGGACTGGTGATTTTCACGGATGTTGACAAAAGTACTGGGAACATTGTGGAAACCTTGAATTGGTGGCTTAACATTTTATATTCGTTGATCTTTTGCCATAAATGTGGAAATATATGTCATGCCCAGCTAAAAAGAACATTCAGGGTATGTCATGAATGTCATACCCAGCTAAATGATGCTTTATGTGGTACAGTAGCTCCATTTTAGAGTCCTAAAATTCCCAGTGATCCAAGATGGGTCATGGTTTCTTTGGATTAAAAGCCAAGGGCGAAACTCAATTGCTCTGTGGAACTAAACATATCATCAAATCTAAGACGTGTAAAATCCAAGTTTGTTCTGGATTCATGATAAAGATATATAGTATCATTATATATTGTTTTCCATTCTTCGAATTCTTCTTCCTTGTTACTATTCTTATTCTGCTTAGTATCATGATATTTTTAAAAACCCTGCATTTTTTGACCCATTTCCCAATGGACTCAGGTTCTCTGAGTGATTCCGAGATGGCAACTCTGGAGCTGGTCCAAAGCTGGCCAGGCATCGGGCCCCAAGTTGAGATATGCGCAATGCATAGGCACTGAATAGGGGTTACCCTCTGGTGAACTAACATAGCAATTGAAAATGGCCATTTATAGTGGATTTTCCCATTAAAAATGGTGATTTTCCATTGCTATGTTAGTTCACCAGAGGGTAACCAGATTTTTTTTTTCGAAATTAAAACCATCTATCCGATAGTGACCAATATTGAAAACTGAATAGGCACTGATATATAGTTTTAACCAATTTTGAGTGTTTTTTGAGAATTGTTCTTTTTTTGGGGGGATGTTCTCATCAGTTATGGCCATTACATTGGAGGATTTATGGACACACACACAATTTTGGAACACATATAACAAATTGGTGCCCAACAATGTTCGCGCGTTTATTTTTACGCAAGAAGGGTTTATGGTAGATACCCTCTGGTTATTCAACGTAGCTGTGGGAAATCACCATTTTAAAGTTCGGTAAACCATCCTTAATAATTTATAGCTGGGCCATTTTCCAAAGCTATGTTAAATAACCAGAGGGTCCGCCTCTGGGGTATACCTTTAGCCACCTGAGTCCTGACTTGAAAAAAACCACCTTGTAGGAATTTACCAGCGAAATAAATCATCAAAAGAACTGAATAGGTGGGTCATTAGATAGGAATTGAAATGATTGTCAATGATGATTTGACCATTTGGGGTTACTTGCGGTCGCTAGAGAACGAATGAAAGGGATTCACATGATTAAAAACAACTGGATAACAATGCCATTCTTTGTTGAACGGGATTACTTAGGAAACCCTCTACTTGAAGAAAACGCATGTCAAAACCACTGTATTCCAACCCAGCGACTCACAACATTGCCTCTTCTCCTGCCAATAAGTTGTTGGACGTGTGCCGCACCAAGCAAATTGGATTTGAGCTCTGAAAGCTGTGTTAAAAACTGCAGAAACGTTCTGTTGACTCAAGTGGGAGATGAGAGACAGAGCATGACTTGTGCCTGAAAAATGAGTGGTGGAATAATTGAAGTAGAGCAGTTTTGATACGATGGAGTAAGTCCAATGGAAATGGAGATCCCTTTTTGCGCTGGTTGGCATCTCAAAATTTTGATCTTCTATCATCAAAGACGAGGATATCAGACTATATAGAGTCTGCCAATTGCCGCCAGAGGTTCTACGCTAAGATATTTCAAGTTTTTGCAGGTTAATTGCATTTATTTTTTGCTCAGATATAAGAAGTTTTATCCCAAATATATCCCACATTTCTACTGATAGTATCTCCCTTTTTGCTGCTTAAACCCAAAGTCTTGCTTGTAATCTCGTCATCTCGTCTCGCTTTTTGCTGGTTTCGTTATCCCATTTTCTTCTGGTAGCATTTCATGTCATGCTGCTCTAATAGGGTATGGTATGGGTCAAGTCATTGAGTGAACAAGGTGGTGTCCCCACAGTTATGTGAATGTTGGTTTATGTCCACCAAACTACATCGATATATCAAAATATACCATAAACCCTAGGCAACCTACTTATCAACCAACTTAGCTTAGGCTTACACGCTGGGGGACTACATTATTAGATCCCCCAATATCGTCCAAAAGTTGTCACAATATCCCCTGAAATCCCCATGAGACGGCCATAAAATAACTTAGAAACCAACAGAAATCACTTCTAAATCCCCAGCTTTACCATGGTTTTTACTCTTTTTATTGGCTGTAGCCCCAATTTTTAGGCTTGCCTCTAATGGCTTCACCTTGTTTCAAGTCATCCCAAGTCACCTCGACTTCGTCACGTCAGGTGAAGCCCAGCGGGTGCAGGGCATTTCAGCGGAACTCGAAGAGGCGGAGCGCGGCTAATGGGATTCGGCATGGGCGAAAAAAAACCCAGTCAGCGCAGTGTTCAAAAGCCCTGTTGTTGGTTGATAACCATGGAATATACCATGGAATAATCCATCATTAATCAACCAACAACAACCAATTCCTGTTGGAATCCGAGAGTATTTTTGATTCCAATATACCATGAGTATACCATGGAATAACCCATCATTAATCCGGGTTGAATCCCACGGGGAATCCATTTTTGGATGTGAAAATACTCGAAACCGTCGAAACGATGATCGGATGTGACGACTCCACGTCGCCGATCCGCATGGGAATTGGATTGAGGACGATGAATAGGGAATTATATGTATAATATACACATATATACACTGTATATATATATATACATACGTACACAGTATATACACTACATATATCATATTATATCATCATATATCCCAAAATGATGGAACATTCCAGCTTTGGGAATGATTGTGATTTGGCCCATTCAGAATGGGAAATGCTCAATCCATGGTGGGAAATCTGGGTGATGAAGTTATACTGTGAATTTGACGACTGGAACTGGAACCTGAATAAAAAAGGGGGCCCAGTCTGTAGATTCTAATAGTCTGCAAGCACAGCTGATTGAGTATCCAGCCCCACTCATCAAACGGGGATTTTGCACAGGGTCAAGTCATCAAGTCATCGACAAGATCCCAGCATGGCGACAAGAATGGCACTAGATGAGGAGAAGAAATTTATCAAGCAACAATCGAACATCCCCTAGAAATGGGAGCTTTAATGGGTAAACTGGGGATTTTCCAGGGGATTTTCCAGGGGATTTTAAATCCATATCTAATATTTCCCAGCCATATTTAATGGGAAAATCCCCTATAAATTTGCCAAAAAATGGTGGATTTTCCAGCCCAGCCATCCGGCGGAAAGGCAGTGGCCGAAAGCTTTCATCGTTTGGGATGCAAGACGGATATGACAAGAACTGCAGGAGCAGTTTTCACCGGTTGAATCCCCAACCGTTGTGGTTTTGTCGTGGACGAAAAAGCCCAAAGCTTCATGAAGTTTCAATGGAAAAATATGAGGTAAACCATGGAATTTGGGGATACCCAATTTTAAGTTTCAAGCACAATGTATTTTTAAGAGAATTCCCAAGAACCCACAACGTAGATTAAAGAATCAGAAGCTGGATGATGCTGTGGATATCTCCAAAGGGCTGGTTGATGGTTTCAACGATTCGTTGATTGCCAGCTCCTCTAATGACTGTCGATTCTGGCACTTGTAGCTTGCATTTTGGAACACTAGACCTGAAACCAGGGAACTTTTGAGTTGATTAAATAGGGGGTACCCCCTTGCATCATCCATTCTTATGAAATCACCATCAACTTTTTCCGCATTTGACCGGATTTTGGGGGAGTCTGTTGAAATTGAACTCAGTTGGTGGATGATCATAGGGGGTGTTTCTACCCTCCATATTTATATATTAAGATAATCAGTAATCATGAATGAAATAATAATAGTATTACAATATTAATTCAGTAAAATACATATTTGTATATTATTTATTAGTATCAACTCAATAACTATATATTATATATACATATAGTATATTGGGCATTATCACAATCCATGAACTGATCCCCCTCTCAAGCATTCCATTAGTTGACCTCTAAAATGCCACGAATTTTCTATAGATTTCACGAGGATCATCCATGGCTGGCTGGCCTGGAGGACATTTGAAGCTCCCCCTGTGCCTTTCGGAGCTGAAAATCATGATTCTCTGCTTGGAAGATGAGGCATCCACCAGCCTCCCGGCAGTCTGATTATCCAGTGATATCAGTGATACTATGACTGGTTGGTGGTGACTGGAACATGACTTTTATTTTCCATAATACTATAGTATTAGATAGTATTATGGGATAATCCCAACCCCATTGACGAACTCATATTTTTCAAGATGGTTATTGCACCACCAACCAGATGATATGTCTGGATACCTTTATGGACAATGGATCATCTATCCATTAAATGAATGAATGGAGAATAGGGCGATCAAAATTCTTTTCTCAAGGTCTGGGGAAAAAAGGCCGCCGGGTTGCTTCGATTCATGGGGCCGACGTCGACATGACGACCAGGCGATGCTCAGATGGTGGCTTTGATTTGATGTTGACTTGATGGATATCAGGTGGGTCATTCCCACCAGTCTAGTCGACTATTGTGTAGTTGGTATTGAGCCTTGGGGATCCTAAACGGCAAAACCCCACAGTCGCAGGTTTTGGGGTTCAAAAAACCCTTCATCAGTGTTGTTGCTTACCCTGCAAAGCTGAACGGGAGATTTTGGATGATGGTTGTCCTACAGAATTTGTGGGCCATACGGTTGAAACGCCCGTTCGACGTTGAAAATTCGATGGTTTCAACATGTTTCAAACAACATCCATTTTTCCTTTCCCCTGGAAGACCAATCCAATCCATTGATTCTATATACTTGTTCTTTCAAACATACTTTTTCAACCACTCACCCACCATTCAACACTCAGCCACCATCGACCCCAGGTCCTGTCATGCAGTTGCACCGCGCACAGCTGGAGGTCCTTGGGTATTGGATGGCTTAACCACAAAAAGCTGGGGAACAATAGGGCCTAAATAGGGATTTCACACGGAAAAGTGGTAATATAATATGATATAATGATATACATATATATATATATACTGTATGTATCTGTATGTGTATATAATGCGGATAAAGCCGTAATGCACCGACTGGTGGTTCTGATCCATTGGGGTATTACTAATACTAAGTACTCGTATCCACTTAAAATGGGGGCGGAACCATGGTAAAAACATGGCGATATCTGAGGATATAACTTGGTGAACATGGATGAACATGGTAATATGACAGATAGTCGGGATTTGTTTGGGATTTCAATGACAGATTCCATGTTTTTCTGCTTCTTGCTGAATGGTTTCATAGCCACAGTCGACTGGTTGTTATATATACCGTCCGGGAATCAAGCATGGCAATGGAAATACATCATTTCTATATATACAGTGGAGGACCAGCAGTTAGAATATGGGAAAATCAAACTTCCGTGTTTAACGTGAGTCCAGGATATATCTGTTTTCATATGTTGTTGAGTTGCGTTAATTCACACATAGAATTTAA
>Ga0126342_10012124_pt1 | contig 15398 bp, 14 predicted proteins | sample Cyp1metagenome_FD_92528 | JGI IMG/M metagenome (GOLD analysis project Ga0126342, IMG submission 92528) | Coral microbial communities from Lord Howe Island, Old Settlement Bay, Australia - Cyphastrea 1 metagenome | ecosystem: Host-associated > Invertebrates > Cnidaria > Coral ...
GCGCTTGTCCTGTTGCAGAGTTGCAGAAGTCAAAGGGCCCATCAATGAGGTCTGTGTCAAGATGCTTGCAGAGCTGCTTGCCTACAAGCTTATGATCCTGAGGTTTGAAAGCATGCTGGACTTGAAGACTCAGATGAGTGCCTTCCATGGTGACACGTATGATCGTGGAACATTGGTGCTCGTAACGGATATTCCAGCTTCCGAGAGGCCAATCTTCTGTGGACCCCATCGCCTGATCCTTTGTTACAATGCCAAAGAGCTATAGAAGGCAGAATGTGGGCCCCCCCGTTATGAGCTAGTTTGAAGTTTGCACACTCAGTCAACTATATACTATTAAATACTATCAATTAACATCTATTAACATCTATTAACTACAGTCATAAGCATTATAAACCATAGTTACTGGATGTTATTGGAGTTTTCTCAACCAACTTAGCTATCGTTTGGGGGGCCCTCATCGCAGAAGTCATTTTTTTTAATCAAAAGCCAAGACCGAAGTCAGGGCCAAGTTGTAAAACGGTTGATTCACTTGATGCTCCGCAGTGCCCTTGTGTTTGGAACATGACTGGATTATGACTTTCCACATATTTTGGGAATAGGGTGAACAACTGACGAACTCATATTTTTCAGAGGGGTTGAAACCGCCAACCAGGAAGTGTCATCAAACATGGATAGCTGGAAAATTTTGCGAAGTAAATGGTGGATTATGTTCTTGCCATCTTTGAGATGCTAAATCTCTGGGGATATTCTATGGCATATTTTTCAGGATATGATGGGATTTGATGGGGAGTTTCTATGGGATATTATTAAACAACTTTGCCATTATTTTTTAAACCCACAGGAAACCATTGTTTAGTAGGGGATTTACGGATATACTGTATATTTAAGGGACCATGCTGCTCGGTGGTGTCTAATATGAGGGGGATGGGATTCATTCGTGCTATCTGACTGATGTGAAACTGGAAGATGGCACGAGATATCGAATGAACAATTGGACAGAATTTCATTGGATAGTAAAGTGCCAGAAAGTTGCGGAAAGTTGCAGCGATGGTGGTTTGTCTGAGAATATGGTACTCCCAAAGTTTTAAATCCCATTTTCCCATTAAATTTGCCATTTGGAGAGTACCCACCATTTGAAAGCGTCCCATATGATCAAAAGGGTGGACCCTTTGATTAGTTCTGTACAAAACAGGTTGCCCAAACAAATATTGTCATTTGATGAATATGACTCACCATTGGATTTAGTGCGTTGTTTTCCAGTAAGCTGACATAGCTATGGAAATCGATGAGTTTCCTGTAGAGATATTCTACAAATAGTGAATTTTCCCATACCAGGAAGGCTGGTTTACTGTACTGGAGGGGATCCCTATCCGAAGGAGGCGACAGCTTGGGAAAGCGGTTTGGAGTTGCTTCAGCAGATGTTTGCTAAAGGCAGGGTGGTTGGTTACGACAATTGCGGGCTTTACTGGTGCTGGACGTGTGTGGTGTAGACTTCAAGAAGGGTTTCTGAAGATACCACGGAGTGAACATGGCAATCCACGTGGAAGTTCCTTCGCATGGCAAGGTCCTGCCCCGGATGTCTTGGCGGTGAACACGGTCATTGCAAGCAACCCGCCCTGGGTTATCGCTGGGGGTCCCAGGGACCTCTGGAAAGCTTTGTCTCTTTGGTTGATTTTGACTGGTGGTTTCCACATGTGTCAAATATGGTGTTATTATGTGTTATTTTCATTTTTTTCAACCATATTTGACAGGATGACCCGTTCCGATTTTCAGGTTGAAACCATCACTATATTCCCCAGAGGTCATAGGTGGGGTGCCTTTGGGGCGCCTATGTTATGTGGATGTTCAAATTCATTGATCCCCTGAAACAATGGTTGGGTCCAGATCACTTTATTTAGAAAATTGGATACGGATACTTCAAACATCAAAGAACTTTGGCCCATTGCGACCTTTGTAGGTCCAACATTTGAATGATAATGTGTTAGGTCTATAACTTCATATCTAACTTGATACGATATACCTGATATGTCAATTTGGATGATAAATAAATATTCCTAAAATTCGCGCTCAAAGATGCTAGGTCCATTTCCCATAAACTCATCCCAAAATCCCATGAATCCCTTTAAACCACTATGTTTGATGGTTAAGTCTCCAAAATGTTGCTAAACCCAATACGAAAGCGACCCCGTTGGAGGCCCTGGCCTTGTTGGAGCAGATGCCCCGGAGAACTTTGACGCCGCGGCAAGACGCGAAACTATTCCGCTGGTGGTGTTTCGTGCTGGGGATTTCACCCACATTGGAGATGTTGGGGTCTATAGGGATATGGTCTATAGGGATATGGTATATAACTAATGGCTAATAGTGGTTAAGAGTGATTAATAATGATTAATACCTGATTAATGGGGGTAAAATCTATATCTGGTTGGTGGTTTGGAACATGACTTTTATGACTTTCCATATATTGGGAATTTCATAATCCCAACTGACTACAGTAAAATGTTTCAGAGGGGTTGAAACCACCAACCAGTGTAAAATGATGAACAACTATGAACAATTATTTGGAACATTGACATTATATATAGGGATATGATATGTTACTGCTCTAAAATGATGAACACTGACTTAGAAAATTGACATTTAACCAGCAAACATGGTAACAAAAACCGCGAATTTCAGCGTCAACAACTGGGACTCAACCAAGAAATAATTGATAACACCGATATGGATTCAAGCGTCAAACAGGGTGGATTTCACCAATTTATAGGGATATGATGGGACATACTGGGGATGTGTAAACTGGGTGTTTCATCCCCAGGAAATACCCCAGAAATTCCCCGATGTGAAAGAACCGGTCAAGTATATCACAGTACATGGGTGTGTCAATGGGGTACACCCCCCAAAAAATAGCCATTTACCCTTTGGTTATTTAACATGGCTGTATGGAACTTGGACCATTTATAGACGATTTATGATTGGTTCCCTTTAAATAAATGTGATTTTCCATATAGCTATGTTAAATAACCAGAGGGTAATAGGGGATACGAACCCCAAAAAAAATAGGGACGGTGACGATGAACCTTTGGGTTCTTTGGGTACCAAGGTCCACCTCTTCTGTGAATGCTGTCATTCAGAGTTGTGGCTGGGAGTCTCAGTGGTTGGGAGAAGCGTATTTTAAGTTAACCCCCGAAATGAATTCATGGGGAAGAATGGGATTTAATAGGGATTTAATTTGTGTTTAAGATGATTTGAGATGATTCAAAAGCATTACCCTTTGAAGTGTGGCTAAATGAAGGGGAAATCGTAGCTGCCATTTGTTTGACTAAATGGGAATATTCAGAAGTGGATCAAAACTGAAGACTCCTCAAGTCACACAAAACTGAGTCATTTCCGCAGTTTTTGTCCAAAATGTTTGGGGCTCGCAATGTTGACCCAAGGTAAAATGTGTGCGTTTGCATCCAAGAAAGATTCATCTGTGAGATTTTATGATCCCCCATTCGAGCAGTAGAGAAACACGCAGCATCACCGTCGTCCTTGATTCTGCCAGGAAGTATGACACAGATATTCTATGATTTTGTCATGATTCAAAACAACAGCTTTACAGTTACAAAAAAACACATCAATCTTCGGAATGTGATGACAGGCTGGAATGGCTGCCATGATGAGATTGATGTGCAAATGGATAATTAAATCTTATTGAGTCTTATTTCAGTACCTCAGTATCACAACACTTCAACAGAATTGCGGAGCTGCCACATGGCGCTCCTCGTGGTCTATGAATCTCCATGAAATCAGCCAGAATGTCATATGTCCAAACTAGCCCCCAAATAGATAGAAATATGACAGTCATGACATATGACGTATATGTTTTTTCTGTAATCCATTACATAATTCATAAAACCATAGTATACATCATTCTTAACCACTATTAGCCATCATTAACTATACTATTAACCATGAACCATTGATCCAGTCATCCCATAGCAATCTTCCAGGTTTGGCCGGTGAGTGGCCGGTGGTGCCGGGCCTCTCAGGAGTTACATGGGGATACCTGGGTCCAGTTACCTATTGATAGGGGGAGGGGTCAAAACCTATGAAATGATCATATTTTGGAGAATAACCATCCATAACCATCCATAAACTCCCCAGCTGTTTGGGGGTACCTCCCTTGGGTACTGAAATTCCATCGGTGCACCTGGAAAGTCGTGTGAAAAGTGTAGGATTATTGATCAAATAAGCCTATCAAATGGGCCTCAAAGATAAATAGATTCAGTAGAAAAAACCAGGGTTTCTAGGTTGGTATATACAATATGAGATTAGGGAAGGGCATTGTGCTTCAGTTGGAAGGGACATCTATACTGAGGCAGCTAAACATACATTTTCTTGCATGCCTTGAAACTTACTGCGACTTTTCAGACATGTCCCGTCCTTGGGAAGTCGAAAAAACATCCATTCGGAGTGGATTCAGTGCATGGCAAAAACAACATGACCAAAGCATAAGGCGACCCCAAAATATTGGTCTTTGACGCTGAGACGTTCATTTTTCATTGCGGTTTATCCCACCATGATGTTATACATCAATCCTATGATTTGCAATCATTATCCCCATATCCCCCATTAAAACTTGATGTCCTTTATTAACCCCATTAAAAATCCCATGTCAATCCTATTATCCCCGATATGATCCCCATATTATCCACAAAGACGCAGGTTGTCCTTGGTGTCCCAGCTGCGCCGTGGCGAGCGGGTCAACATGGACGATGCGCGGAGACCCGTCCGGTTGGACCCGGGGCATGCCGGGGCCTGGACGGAGAGAGCTCCGGTGTATCCAAAAACGTCGTGCTGAGATAAACATTGAAACATATAGAAACTCCAACAAAACATGTAAAAAAGTAGGGATTCAATATGATTCAAGACAAAACTATGTCAAGCAAAATTGATGATCAAAACATACGCTCTTGGGAATCAAGCATCAAAAACAAGGGATTCAACTAGCAATGAAGAATAATTAGCCAGTTTTCACCAGCAAAACTGTGGATATAACCAGCAAACCACCATAGGGGTTGAACCAGCATTTGCTGATATTCCCATTGCCATGAGCTAGTTGTTGACTGTTGGTTTTGGGGATGGTAACCATCAAAAAACTGCAGACTTCAGCAGTAAAGGAGTAGGCTTTCACCATCAATTGGCAGTGTGGCTTTGGATTTGGTTTGGCCATACGTTGGTTTGGCCCGCTTCGTATTTGGTCCTTGCTGGTTTCAAACTTTGGGATTGAGATTCCATCCCATTACAGGCTGGACTGGGGCCTGAAGGGAGAAACAATATAGTCGTGGTGCAATGAACAAAAACAACAGCCAGTGAACATAGGAAGAGTTCAGGCACTACAGTTGTGAGATGTGAGTGGCTGAAACCCCAAGAAAGGAGATCAATTGCAGGTGGGGAAATGCAGACATTCCTTCCAAATGTGGAGTAACCCAGTTACACCCACTGGAAAATCATCTCACTGTGTAACTGGGTGCCTCATAGTTGGCGAAGTTGGCTTAGTTCATCTTAGTCCGCTAGTTTCATTGTTGGGTAGATGCTGATGAAATAGCTATGGCATCCTATGCGTGTAACTAAACTAACACACATATTATTGGGGGGCACCACCACCTTGTAACTGGAGTTCTCCCGAGGTGACTTACGTCAATGCCCTCACTGCCTATGGCCGCAGCAAGAGGCAACGCGGCCAGACGCATGGGCCGCAGCAACCTCAACAGAACATCCGTTGATGGACTAAGTCTTGGTTCAACATTAGAGACCTCCACATTGCGTGGATTAATTTGAAACTGTTGTTGCTAGTTTCACATTTGAATAATTTATTCAAGTATAATTTATAATATATATATATATTATATACAGTACATATATATATATATATTGTACAAGTGTTGTTTAGGCTGTTCTCTGGGCCATGTTTTTTGATGTTGTTTGTCACAACCCCACTTCATTGCTTACTCCATGGTTTCAGATCTACATTGTTTCTTGGTTTATTCCCAATCTTGTTGGTGTAATTTCCGTAGTTTTATCTGATTTGAGCCCCCCGAGACTTTCATACAACAAATGATATAAAACTATATAATTATAACATGAATAAATGAATGAATACTGACTTTGGGAAAATTCAATGAGAGATGCCATTCAAACATGATATTATTCCATATTATTACCAAGTGGTCACTCCATGTTTAAATCAACACCACCGCACCTTCGCAGGCGCGACTTCGTTTCGGAGCTGCTCCAGGACTTGAGGTGGGAAAGCTCAAAAAAAGGGGTCCAGGGCCCGATTGGCAGAGTTTCACTGGTCTAACTGTAGAGAGATCACAAGTTATCATGATTTATATATGTCATATATCATGGAAAATATCATGATATATCCACCAGATAATATATCATGATATATCCACCATAAATTCCTGCAAAAAAACATGGAAAACTGATCAACCCTACTGGAGATGGAATCAGTCACCCACTGACAGAGTCAAAGCGCAGTGAGTCAATCACTCCCCACGTCGGAGTCAGTCACCCTCCGCCCCCCCACTGGGGGCGAGGGGTGACTGCACTGCGGCGTGCTTCCATACATGCATGTTTTTTCAAACATGCAACATGCTTGTCTCTTTCAGGCACTGGCTTTTCAGATGATTGCTCATTGACCTTTCTTTCTTGCTTACAACTCAACATACGGTTTAGGGAATATTCAGGCTTGATTTAGGTTTTATTTAGGGTTGGTTGAGGGGTAATGTAGGGTTTCATCAAGGTTTGGTTTAGGGTCTATTTAGGGTTTACTTTGCGTTGCTTTGGGGTTTATTTAGGCCTGGTTTAGGGTTTTTAAGGGTTGGTTTAAAGTTAAGTTAGGGTTTCATCAGGGTTTGCGCGAAGGTTGGGTTAGGGTTTATTTCGGCTTGGTGTAGGGTATAGTCAGGCTTGGTTTAGGTTTTATTTGAGGTTACGTTTTTCCATGTTCCCATGGGTTCCTTAATAGATAAATAAATAGATAGATAGATAGATAGAAAGAAAGATACATAGATAGATAGATTGAGAGATAGAGAGAGAGATGGATAGATGGATGGATGGATGGATGGATGGATAGATAGATAGACATATCCATAGATAGATCCATAGATAGATAGATAGATAGATAAATAGATAGATAGATAGATAGATAAATAGATAGATATATATAGATAGATAGATAGATAGATAGCTAGCTAGATAGATAGATAGATAGATAGCTAGATAGATAGATAGATAGATAGATAACTAGATAGCTTTCAGGGGTGACTGACTCTTTGTTGGGGTGACCGATTCTTTGTTGCTGACTTTCTGTTTTCCTCCGGGTTCCTTCATCATCCTCCCGGCTTCCGAGGGGTGACTGACTCTTGGTTGCTGACTCTCTGTCTCCCGTTCATGGTTTCCCTGCACCCTGTGCTAATGTTCACCCGCGGCTGACTTTGCCTTATGGGGTTACTGACTCGGACGTTTGGGGCGACTGACTCGGGTGACTGACTCTGTCTTTGCCCAACCCTACTGTAGCAACTGCTTTGATATGCTCACTATGTTAGAATGCCCAACATGTAGGTGTTCCCATAGACAGGAAACAGGTTTCCGGAAGGTGCGTCCTCCTATTATTCGCTTTTGATAATGATTTCCTTCTCCAAAGCAAAAAGTACTCATCTCCGGTCATTCGGGGAAGCAAACACTGATTATATAAGATCACCGATTTATTGTTTATTTGAGAGGGGATCTCGTGTTAAAGCGCACACACAATTACAAACGCCTTTGCAAGTAGATATGGTTTGACTTACTCCAAACTGAGACGGTCTATTACAACTCGTCATCCATCACTTTATGTTGATGTTGATGTTGACGTTGATTTTGTTGTTGATGATGTTGGTGATGGATGCTGACGGATGATGACGATGATGATGATGGTGGTGGTGGTGAATGCCAGTGCTAATGCGGATGCCAATGCTAATGCTGATGCTAGTGCTGGTGATGGTGTTGGTGTTGGTGTTGGTGTTGGCGATGATGCTGACAACAATGGGGTGATGAATATGTATGATTATGTAAGTTGATATCAGATATCCTTTGCATATTCACATAGATTCGAGCATTCTGCATACTTGTACCTCTCTATCTTCGTTGAAAACGGTACTGCCAAATTGGATTCAGCAATAAGGGTGTGGTTTGGGGCTTACCACATTGTATCCCACTAGTTCGTTCACATGTTTGTTAATTAAATCAGTTGAGTCCCCATGATCCACGTTTCACGGTCAAATCACCCGGTTTCATGGCCAAATAACGTTTTTCACTGATGAATTCACCATTCCATATGGAGGTTTCCTCAGTCATGGGGGTACCCCAAATCATCCAAGTATTCCAAGTATTCCAAATCACCCACCATGACTTCGTTAGTTCTTCAACCGGTGGGGATCCCCCATGGAGGCATCCCTCATCGCAGCCGTCCGTCAGCGCCTTCAGCGCTGCGGTGGCAGCGGCCCACTGGGCAGAGGCGCTGCAGCTGCTCGAGGAGATCGCCAGGTGCCGTGCCCGTCACGGCGTGGCCGAAAGTGACATGGATTAACCATGGATTAACCATCAAAATCTGGAGGTTCAAGCACCGATGGCTTAAAATGAGATTAACCATGGCGACAAACCATCAAAGTTTTCAGGTTTAACATGGTTTAACCATCAGAAAGTGAAGAGACGAGACATGACGAGACCAAGGAAAACGTGAGATACCCTGGTTTTGTTGAAACAATGGTTTAACACCTCATTTCCCCATTGACATGACAATTTTGAGCTATGTTCCACTTCCATTTAAAACCAAATCCATAATTATGTATTGGCTGAATCCCAAACTTGTGATGGTTAAACCATGTTAAACCCTTATTTTGGCCGGTGAAACCTACATTTTTGAGGGGTAAAATCATTGCCACGGGCTGTTCCCTTGCCTAGTCGTCAACTGCGTCCTCAACGACAAGACCTCAACGCAGTCATTGGCAACGCGGCGGAAGGCACATTCGGTGCTCCAGTCCTTTAGCACCAACTGTTTATGCCAGTGGTTTACTGGCAGTTATGACGGATGTATCATATATCTATAGTTGGATGGACCTTGGGAGGGGTTTATAGATCGACTTAATTATATCTGGGGGGCAGTCACTTTATATAAGCTATATATAGCTATATCGATGTGGTTTTGTTCTTGTCTCACTCATGATACCGTGATTTCCACTCATGTGTCAATATGTGCGAGCAAAAGGAAGATGCAACTAGATTTAGGTAGTATAGTTGCCTCACCCTGCGAGGTTTCAGCCCAAGGAGTTCTAGATTGACAGGTGTTTCCTACTATCCACTGTTTCAACAAAGACATGTCAAAGAAACCAAGTATAGTGATGTATAGTGAACTCACAGCTGTTCAAGCTTGGATTTTGTGGGTGATCGAACCACCAAGACACATGTGTCATGGTCAAAAGTCGTAGTAGATAAATACCCATATAGGAACATTTGATCATCCCACCATTAAGATGGGTTCAATACTCCCCTTACAAGCAATCCCATTCATGATGGTGGGATGACGATAACGCAAATATCATATCCTCATATTTGATTGCGCATCGCCATTACATCTCTGTATATCCACGATTACTAGTGTTGGATTTATTCCATATATTCCCTCTGATTCTCCATCATCATTTCTCGTAATCTTACTATAAATCTCACTATTCATTGCTAGCTTCTAATTTTCATGCTTAGTAATACTAAGTAAGAATGAATCATGGGACCATAACATACCAACCAACCACATTGTGTAGCGGGTAATAAATGGGACCATAACTACATAATAGCTACCATTGCTTAGTAGACACATAATTTTTACCCACTCATTGTGGGAAGACCAGAACTAGCGGTTTTCTGTTCAGAGCTAGGGAGCCATAGAGCTTGTGTCTTCCCAATTTATAACCCCATGTTTAATATACTAAATCCTAAAAATGTATAGAAATTGCAATTTTGGATGGATAGAGCATCATAAGTTCGCATGTTTCATGGTTAAATGCCAATGTTTCACCATAAAATCGAGGCTTAAATAATCATGTCCAATCCACATATTTCTTTCCCATGGATTCCCATGGATTCCCATGGTAAGTTGACCAACTCACACACCAGACGCTTGGACGGCTTCCTTTCAGCTCTTCTGCGAGATGCCGTGGCGTTTGGCGGCTTCGCCCAACGATGCTTGGCAGCCGATACAGCGGGGATACCATGGAGATATGCTGTGGTTAATAGTCAATGATGATAATATATTATGTTTCCCGTATATGGATATATAATTATAATTATAATATATATATATATATGTATATCAAGTATATAGTGGTTAATGGTCAATACTGAGTAATATACCATTAACCATTATATACTTCAGACCAAAGTGGTTCATAGTGCTTAATAGTGATTAATGATTAATAATTAGTGGTGAATAACTGTGGTTAATGACTAAATAAGGTTTTCTTAAGTCATGAGAGATCTCAAAAAAAAACATTGTTGTTTCAATACTAAGTCAGGGTCGTTTATGACGTCGAGTATTTGAGGTACCCCGAAGACTTTGGGAATCTCCACATATATATATATACAATATATACATGTATATATAATACTTATATGTACTTGTTTAGTCATCCTGGAGTAGATAGAATATGGAGAGTTTCAAAACATCCCCACTGAAACGGGAACAATATTGAGAATTCCGCATTCTATTTGCTTCAGGCTGACTGTATATATAGAATGTAATCGGGAAATTGCCGACCATTTCATGGAGATATAATGGATATTTATGAATCACCTAGGGCAGAGAATGGGACATGTTGGTACATTTTTCTAGCCAACAATTCTAAAACCAAAGGGCATAATTTATGAACATGGGAAATTGAAGTAACCAAATAGATATAAGTCTATACTTAATATATTGCCACTTTTTAGTGTGGAAAACGATAGAGTGGTACTGTAGCTCTGTGTTGACCCAACCACCTTTTCGATGGCCAGAGGTGGCCAGAGTGCCAGAGGCCTTGCCCGGACAAGGCAGTGATCAAAAAGTATGTTTGCTAAGTTGGTTCGTGACGAACATAACTAAGGTTTATCAGGGATATATCGTGTTATTTGATATGATTTTATGATATCTATGTAATTAATTGGGTTTATAGATGATTTTCAGAGCAACTCACAACTGGGGGTCAACCTAATTGTTATATACCTATCAGGTATCTATCACCTACATATGGCTTTAGGCATGTCGGACATCTTCACCATATTGTTTTATTTGGATCTGGGTTTCTCTTTAAAATTGGTACCCCAAAATCTTCTGTTAATATCATTTTTCCCCGTTAAAAGTGTACCAATGTGGGATCCACAAAAATAAATCCTCTGCAAATTATGGTCACTGATTTGTATACCCGCATCATTCATTGGGATGCTTTATTTCATAGCCCCTTCATATGATTGACAATTTGGGGATGGTGTATTTTCGTATTTTATGGATGCCACAGTGTTTTATCGATGCTGAACAGTATAGCTCTCTAGTAATGACTAACTTAGCTATTGAAAATGGACCATTTCCAGTTGATTATGCTATTAAAATGAATATTGTCCATAGTTAATTTACCAGAGGATAACCAGGACCATGTTTTAAAACGTTGGGATCCAAAGTGAGGCCAACTTCCCAGGTCATCAGCCTCACCACTTTGCTCCAAGCCTCGCGAGGAACATCTGCTTGGGAGCCTTGGTTGCATTGCACATGGCCATGGCCACCGGTGGGTCTCCCTATGTTTAAACGTGGACAAAAAGGATGACATGAATCATAACATGAATGAAAATGAATGAACATGGACAAAAATTATGAAAGTCAATGTAAACCAATTTTACAAACAATGAACATCAATGACAATCGTGTTTGAGTAGATATTTTCGATGGGGTATCTTCATTGCCAGCTTAGAATAAAAATCATGGGTGCAGACCAGGATTTGTCCTATATCAGTTATCAACTCACAGTGGTTGTTCATCAATAAATCCGGAGACATCAAAGGTCTACAGGCACCGCCCTGTCCACATTCCACCGGATGAGCTTCCTCCAAATTCTTTGGAACTGGACATGGAAACTCCGTTTCTTTCTGAGTGGGTTCCCCCTGTGAGTTGCTGGTGAGTCTCGCCAGTTGGGTGGCTAGTTGAGGCCGATGCAATTCAATTTGATTTTGGGATATGGGGTTAATCATGCCAGCAAGTGCTGAGACATGCCAATTTGTTGGGTCTAACGACTTGCAATTTATAGCTGGTTGGTGGTTTGGAACATTTTTTATTTTCCATAATGTATGGGATAATCCTTCCCATTGACTATATAATATTTTTCAAGATGGTTAAAACCACCAACCAGATAGGCGTTCTTCGACGGGACTCGTGAGGATGTGTCACTGGATCTTTTGTGGCGATCCAACATTGAGCCCAATGTCATGAGCGTTGCAGTGCCTGGGTGAAAGGCTGAATGGTCATGTGAATCCCTCATATCATTTTTTGGTTCACCGCAGATATACACTATATTCATATATACAGATATATATATATATATATATATTATATTATATATATATTATCTATATATATATATATTATATATATATATCATGTGATGAGCTTCTATGTTGGTGAACAGGTTGGGTCAAAGTTCTACGTGGTTTTCAGCGAAAAACCACTGTCAATCGAGCACCAGGTTCAGGGGAGATGGCAAGAAGATATACTAAGATGTACGGTTTTGGTTATAAGAGGTTATCCTCTGGTAAACTAACATAACTATGGAAAATCACCATGTTTAATCCACTATAAATGGCAATTTTCAATAGCTATGTTTGGTTATGGTTAGCAAGTTTTGCGGACTCTTTGGGCTTAAAAGCCCTGAAATATGAGTTTCAAGGCTCCAAATGGCTTGAATGAAGCTTTAAAATGCAACATGAGCTGGTGTGGTTATGAGATGGTCATGTTACATGTCAAACAAAACATTTCAAAACACAATGTAATCTTACAATAAATGTGCTTTCATCAATGATTTTGACATTGTGTTTGGAAAGTGAACAACACACGACTGACCAGAATACTACATTTTCTGCAGAGATGTTGTCTCTTTCCAAGAAAGTTTTGTTTGTTTAGCATTTTGGAAAAATGCATGTATATATATATATATACACAATGATTTTGATGCCTGCAATGAATTCTGCATTATATTGTTGTACATATTACCATATATATATATACACACTATTTGACATATTTATTGGATGTGTTCACAATAGTTTATGTTTCTCGAAATATATATATATAGATTTGATATTGAAGAGACATAAGTGCAATTTCCAGCTGCAAATTCTGCATTTTCTGAAACATGTTCTGCATCCTGTCATGCTGTTCATGAGTGCTTTTCAAAAAAGAACATGTCCAGATTGAACATGCACTTCTTCAAAAGATAGTGTCACTAAGATTGAAACTAGACCTTTTCCAGGCATCATCTATATTTTGCCTTAAAAGCGCTGCCTTGTTGAAAAGAAATAACACACTTGCAGGGAAACAATACATTTTGTGCATGAAAACGCAACTGAGCATTGAGAAATGCACTTCCTGAAAAGACGGCTGTATCTTGAACAAGTTTTTTTTTGAGAAGTTCATGCATCTTGAGAACAACCCTGCTTTCTGCAGTGAATTGTGTACTGTACCTTTGTGAAAATGTAAAAATACAAGCACATGTTTGAAAGATTTATTGCATGCTCTGCACAATTACTGCCCCTTTCAAAGGAGATAATGGGCTGTAGGCTGTATTGAACAAAAATTGGTTGTATTCTCCAGCTATAGGCTGTACACTTCCTGCTAGGGGTATTGCATCCTTGAATGGCATATTGCTCATTTTTATAGGAGTGATGTCTGACTAGTGGGAAGCGGAAGGATTCGCTTTGAAAATATTGTTGTATATTTCAACCATACATTTTGTTTGAAAGACTAGTACATCTTAGACTAGTGCTCTTCAAGATTCAAGATATAATGCATGACTACAGGAATGGTGTTTCTTTCAACCTGTTACATTGTACAATGAAAAATGAACCTTTCAAATGAACGTGTTTGCTCAAAGGAATACCATATTTTCTACAAGAAATGCTGTTTCTGTGGCATGCAAGAGTTGCCAAGAAGAATAATGTGGCATTCTACAAAATAGTATCTGCTTTTTCCAAAGGAAATCAACATCCGTCTTTAGAGGAATCTTGTCGTGAGTTATACAATATTGTCTTTTTGAAGGAGCAAACACTTTGAGACAAACATATTTGTTGTACAACAAAGTGTTGCTTAAACAATCCATTTTTGAAAAATAGAGTTTTATGTTAGATATCACTTTTAGTGGTTCCAGGTTTAAAGATGAGTAACCAAAACCTCGGCATACCAATAAAAACATCAGTCCAACGGAGTGCCTGAAGAGGTGGGTGATGGAGTTGTTTTTATTGTACATTTTCTCTGATGGCTCAGTAGCCAAAAAAAGTAACTCGGATATCAATATAAAATGTGGAGGGGTGAAAGCTGTGACAATGGATGTTTGTCAGGGTGAAGATTTCTCCCAGGAACCCAAGAAACAGGAAACCAAAAAAACAAAAAAATGAGCAACTGACATTGTTGGACTGACAAGGTAGCGGAAACCTCGAGAAAACAAAAAAAAAAAGTTTCGACCCATAGAGAGGTCTGAGAAGCTGGACACGGGACATGGGGTGAAACTTTTTATTTTTATTTTTCCATTGGTTTTAGCACTTTTGGATACTTTGGGCCAAAGTGGCAAAAACTTCGAGAAAACCAAACAAAAAAAAAGGCGAAAAGTTTCGACCCATAGAGAGGGTCTGAGAACAAGCTGGCCAGGACATGGCTCTGATTTTTTCCATGGTTTTGGAGCAGTTTTTCCTCTTATTTCAGAATTTGCATTGTTTGTAGATCCAAGCTCCAGGAATGGAAGCAGATCAGCAGACAGGATGATTTTAAGCAGACAGTGCAAGACATGCGCGTTTCTACACTCAGCACGCCTTCCCCCCTCATCCTCCCTTCTCTTTAATTATTCGTTAATATTTTTGTATATATATATATATTAATAAATAAATATTCGTAAACAATCTATTTAATATCATACTATATTGTGTTTGTTTTTTTTCTATATTATATTTTTTGATTTCCTTGAGATCCAAAGTTGCCATGATTTTATAACGACTTCTGAAAACCAAACGCCTTTGGCAAAGTTGCCAAGAATTTAGGCGACTTTTAAAGGCCCTTATAAATTCTATATAACTTTATTGGA
>Ga0126342_10012125_pt1 | contig 15397 bp, 11 predicted proteins | sample Cyp1metagenome_FD_92528 | JGI IMG/M metagenome (GOLD analysis project Ga0126342, IMG submission 92528) | Coral microbial communities from Lord Howe Island, Old Settlement Bay, Australia - Cyphastrea 1 metagenome | ecosystem: Host-associated > Invertebrates > Cnidaria > Coral ...
CCAAGTCGATGCCAAAGTCCACAATCAATTTGCCCAGTGTTCGGGACACTGCAGAACCCAGAAAAATATCGCACCCAAAAAAGGTCCAAAAATATCCCAGAGGCACGTATGCAGCTAAGGAATATAAATTGGATAGGCTAACTGCCAGGGTTAAACCAGTTCAGCAGCAGCGGAGAATGATGGCCAAGTCCAGCGGGATGACAAAGTACAGGAAATAAATCAGACTGCAATAGTCAAAGCCGAGGAAAAGTGCCAATGCAATGTAGGGCAGCTGGAGGAGCAACGGTGTTAGCGGCTTGCCCAAAACCGCCAGAGCACAACTGGCCACAGCTGCTGCTCCAAAAGCCGGCTGCCCGTGGGTCTATGGCGAACCCACTAAGGTCACGGAACGGGTAACACCCTGCACAACCCTGGGGGGGTAGTTCTTCACCAAAGATCACGAATGGCCAGAGCACCGTTCAAAATCAGCCATTTCTTCGGCCGTCGTATCCAGAATCACCATTTCTTCTGTTTGAATTGCTGATTCAAAACAAAAAAAACATCGTTCTTACTTCATCAAGTTCGATTCTTCTAGAGTCTTCCCTTACCCAACATCAACAAAAATCCGAGCCCGACCTGCGTTTGGTTCTCAATGGCAATGATATCGTGCTGATCCAGGATCCTCCTAGCCTCCATGGATTCATTGGCGGCTTCCAAGGCCGCCTGAAGTGCACCCATGGAGATCTTGGGGATATATAATCACCACGTTTTTAAGGAGGGGGACGTACTGAAAATGTGTAAGCTACATTTTTCAAGGTGTTTTTGGGGGGGGCCCTGCAAATGTATCTTACATTTTGGTATGGTCCCTCCTGAAAAGTAGCCTTAAAGGGGTGGTGGTGATGATTGATTGATTGATTGATTGATTGATTGATTGATTGATTGATTGACTGAGTGATTGATTGAGTGATTGATTGATTGATTGATAGATAGATCGATCGATAGATAGATAGATAGGTAGATACACAGATAGGATCAGATAGGTAGATACACAGATAGACAGATAGATGGATAGGTCGATAGATAGGTAGATAGCTAGCTAGCTATCTAGCTAGATAGATAGATAGTTAGATAGACAGATAGATATCATGATATATATATCATGATATATCTGTAGTTGTGGATCTTGATTGGGTTTACATAGTTTATGAATCAACTGAATCAACTTATTGTCTCTGATTTCACATGGCTGGGAAATCCCCGTGGCCAGCCATGGAGGGTTTACCATTGAATACCTATGGGATACCTGAGATTCCATTGAGATATTTCTGACTATAGTGACTAAACTGCACTAAGGTTCCATATCGAATCACTTGGGAGATGGGGATCAACAATGATCACGATTTTGATGCATTTTGATGCATTTTGCGCCACTTCTCAAACACGATTTTTAGTGAAGAGAGCTGGCTCTAACACAGCTATCATCCATTTCTTTATGTGTCCTGGGATATACCATGACCATCCGTGACCTAGTTTTCTTCACCATCACATAAAACGAGGATTTGTGCAGGTGACCGCAACGTTTGGGCTAGTTATAACCTCATTGCAGCTAGGCTCAGCCATTTGAGGGCCAAATCACTGCCATCCCGTCGCGCTAACACCTATGAAATGGTTCTAACGAGTTCAAATTCTAGCTAGTTTCAAACAACTTCTAGAGATCCCATTCCATCAGCTGCCATTTTCAGGAATCTCCCAAAAATCTGGAATCCCTATTAACACAGGTTCTTGACACACTTTGTAGTTTCTCACAGCCTATCACCGGCATCACCGGTATCACCGTTGCCTCGGCCGATTCTTTGGAGAGCTCATTGGCCTTCTCTGCGTGCTTCCAGGCCTCGTGGATGGCATGCTCTCGGGCCTCACTTCGAGGGGAGCGGAGGGGAGCGGATCAGCGGATCGGGCGGTGGTGGATGGGATGATCATCCGGTGAAACGGAGAGGTGTTGAATACAAAATCAATAAACATTACATATTACTTCATATTACATAGATATGATATCTATATTGAAACATCGATAAACATCATATAAATATAAATATGTTATATATATAGAATGATATAGATATTCCGGAAATGATCACGGCAGTAACGACAGTATCATTCCCAACTTCTTGCAGAGATCCCAACAATGACGTTTGGATGACCTGTTTAAAAGACATCTTTGGAGGATAGAATATCCATGGGTTCTCCACTGCGCAACAGCCTATAAAAACCCATGTACCCTCTGGTAATGACTAACATAACTATGGAAAGATCCACCATTTTTAATGGGAAAATCCACTATTTCGACTGGGCCATGTTCAATAGCTATTTTGACATAACCAGAGGGTATCACCATCTAACACCATGTAACACCCCTTGGGAGTCTGATCAACTCATTGCGCTGCCGAGCAACTGAGTAGGCCAGCACATCGGCTGAAGCTTCCTTGCTCTCGTCCTCGATGTCCTGTTCCTTCTGTCGCTCTTTCGCCTCAGAAATCAAAAAGGCACATGCACCAGAAATGATGGTGCCATTGTGGTCATCAACTTTTGGGGCAACTCGTTTTCCAGAATTTGGAGTTGACCTAAAGCCTGCCAAGATACGCATGCTGCTTCAAGTTCAGGGCCGCTCTTCTCCTGGGCCACGTGATTGTCCAGTTTTCCACAAGGCTTGGGCACCAGAGCCGATTTGCAGAAACACTTGGACCTGGAAGGAGGCGAGTATTCTTCTCCCTGACATTGCCAGAGCAGGAAAAACTTGCTGCATGTGAAAGAGGCTGATGCCTTCTGGAAAACTGCATCTTCCAGGCTTGACGATCAACTTCCACTGGGAACCGCAGAACTGTCGATGCAGGTGAGAGCAGTTGGGGCTGGAAGTTCTTCCAACTTTCTGAAGCACCAAATGAGTTGGAACATATTAAGACTTAGAACCTGGAACAAAAATGACACCTTTTAGCATAATCTGCCCTGAGCCAAAAAGGCCTCGGCGCCCAAAGTCCAGCGGAGGAGCCTGGAAAGCACCCCGATGCCATCGGGTTTGAGCGTCCAAACCGGTCAAATGTGGTGGATCTTGGGTCTTTCAATTCATGATTCATGACCTTAGCCAATGTTAGTCATATGATCTTATCCCAATCACTTATTTGTACTGCTCGCACGGTGAATAAGTTGTACGCCCAACTTTGTCGGCTCATCCGCGGTATGTGAAAACTGCCCTGTTGCTATACCTTCTTCCCACCCCGGGTTACGTGCACCTCCCCTAACATGTTGTTCATATCAAAGCGAGGCATGGCGCAACGCAGCCTGCAAGCTCAGATTGATTCCCCCTGGGCTGTGAAAAAAGGGGGCCATTTTAGTAGTCATTGATCACTCGGAGGGTAACCTCCCGGTTTTTTTGGCTCATCGGTTGACATCACTCTCGGCGCACAGAGCCTTGTACAACAGCCGCACCCCACAGTGAACCCAACGTGTTGTTCTGTGTATTCTGGAAAAAGTGGTGATGCTTTTAAGAGATGACTGCAGGTGTTCAAATCCAGAGGATTAAAGATTAAATTAGAAGCTGAGACTTTGCAGCACTTTGCGGCTTGACATCTTGGCCCAACATGCCCAACCGCCAGTTGTGGGCTTGATCAGCTAAACACGAGTCGGCGGTGACTGTGGAACGAACGTGCCCGGAAGGACGATGTCATTTCCTCATTGCAAAATGCGAGTAATGCGACATGTGACCGGGCCTTTTTCTGCTTACACCAAGCCTTAGGCTTGCCACATGCGCTATCATGCTTCATCCGTTTGTTTGCAAAAGTTAAAGCGACGTGGGTCCTGTCAAGGGCTAAAATCGGACTGGAACCGCGGGCCGCTTTTCAGCCTGTGGACTGGAATTGTTGCTGACAGCACTAGACTTGAGCAGCAACGTACAAAAAACCTCAGTCCAACATAGTCCAACTGCATGGAAGGGCCGGTTGCCGGCACTCTTCGTCACATTAACTGTTGCTTCAGGATACGAAAGCACGCTGCCTTTGGCTAACTGCTTGAATCGAAAGAAGAAAGTAGCAGTTTGAAAGCATATAACAGAAGAGTATTAAAATTTTAAACAACCACTACTGGCACTTCATGTAACATGTGTTCATGATGATGAACTATGTCGAATAATCCACCTGTGGAGTCTGTGGAGGCCAAAGAAGTCCGCTCACTGTCAAACTTTGGAGCTCGAGCAAATCCGGACCCGGTGGTAACAAGCCCTCGGAGCAAGTTTCAGCAGAGGGAAAGCCCTGCACTTTGTGAATGGGAGAAACGGCTTGCATCAAACAGCATCAAATATCCAGATATCTCACCAAAAAAAATCTGAAATCCCCCATGAAACTGGCAGACTGTTTGTTTCAACTATATAGGTTTTCTTTTCTTAGTTCGAGCTGGTTCTTCACGACATGTCGCTGTTTGGGATGAAAGTTCCGAGTTTTGCACGCGCAGAGTGGGATCTCTGTGTCGTACAGCCGAACGCCAGGTAGGATCTTGTCTTCAGCCTGGCCGGTACCCCCCAACAATAAGGTCTTAAAAAACAACCCAAAAATGTGGAGCTGATGGGGTGTTTAACAACCTCTTGAGTCCATCCTCCAAGGGTGGCCATATAATTGGGTCAAAATTACCTCATTACCTCGATGATTCAGTCATATTCAGTTCATCCAAGTGTCTGAGGGTGCAAAATGATCAACCCCCAAAATGGATAAGTGAATCAGTTGTCTGGCTGCATAAGCTAAAAATGCTAAAAATAGCTCCTATACCATAGGGCCATTTGGGTATGATTCCCTCTTGCCAATCCCATCCCCCGTTCATATGAAAAAAAAAAACGATTTTGTATGGTCCCAGTCATATGTGGTTTCATCTCCTACTAGACCATGGTTTCTGGATGGTGTCCCAGCTGACACGCCTGAGAAGCCTGGGCATCTGCTGGCCTTGGAAGGTACTCGTTGGTTACTTGGGATTCGCGGCACTGGGTCAGTGTAAAAATGTTGTGCCATTCAAAATACACCCTTCCCATTATACTGGTTGGTTAGTAAATATTCCTATATATTCCTATTATGGGCTATTGGGCTAAGATACTCCCCAGTTTAAGCCAGTTAGTATAACTCCCTTTTTTCCATCAACATAGGTATTTTTCATGGCTCCACATGCCCCGGTCAAGCCCGTCCTTTCGGTAGCTGTTTGTGATGTAGGTACCACAGCAGCGCTTGCCTTCAGAGGTGCACCCAAGAAAAAGTTCAACACCTGTCGGTGATGAGTGACTTACAAAAAAAATCATAAACTACTAAAAGCATCAATACCATAAACATCCATAAACCATAGTTTGCGGATGGTTTTAATTTATCTCTTCCCGTTGAAACATCCCCAGAGTGACCCACAAAATGAGATTTCATCGTGTATTAAATCCAAGATTAAATCAGAATGAAAATTAAATCAACAATGTTAAATCCAAGATTAACTCCAAGATTAAACCAGAGTTGTTCAAAAAAAACCTGGTGATTGCTCCAGGTTTCGGCCTGCGGGGTGCTGCAAAACTCCATTGACTCTGAGCCTTTCAGCTCCTCCTTGACCTTCTGCAAGGTCCTGAGTCGTGCGGCACATCATTTCACCATGGCCAGCCGCTGACCAGCTGGTGTCTGTAAGTACGTCCTAAGATGTCCTAAGATGTCCTAAGTTCAAGTCAGAAACACAACGGCACACAGTTTCACCCTTGCCATAGCATTCAACGAATTCCTGTTTCGTAGGATCTATAAAAGGTTGGCGGGATTTCTTGCCATGGGCTGTCAAAACCCACCGTGACTTTCACAGCATAGCAGAGATTTCTGGATGTTCAACCTCCTAGGTTCAATATTTTCAGTCATTTGGTGTAGGTTTTGATCCATCCGAAGCTATTGCCTGCGTGAAATATCCAAGACCCCGTCTTGTTCAGAGCGCTTCCGATCAGATTCTTCAGCGGGAAGCGGCGCTGGCAGGGTTGAAGGAGTAGGAAATATATGGAAATATCAAATATCTGAAAGCCAGCCGGTTTATCGCCATCAAATCCTGAGGGGCTCCTTGAAATTACCCTCTGGTAATGACTAACGTAGCTATTGAAAATGGCCCAGTCGAAATAGTGGATTTACCCATTAATAATGGTGATTTTCTGCTCGATTTTCTATAGCTACGTTTACCAGAGGGTATTTTTTGAAGTCTTGGAACAAAGCAAGATTGCGAACACCCACTGAACAGAAGATACAGAAGCATTGGCATGCGCAGCATGATTCGCGGCCTCGCACAATCCGCAGGTCGGCACCATTTGACGAGGTGTGCGTGCTGAAGAACTACCACCTCATCATCGCCGAAAGATGATCGGAGAATCAAAAAAACAGCTCAGCAGGCGCAGTTTCATCAGTTCATATCAGTTCCGTGTGACAACTTTTGGATGGTTTTCCATGGTTAAAAACGTCCCAGTTTTTTGAGATCGAAACTTGCTGTCGCTTCCTGCATCCTTTGCCGCCGCTTTGGACCTTCCATGATGTGCTTGGCATGCAGAGACCTGGCGGTCAAGTCATTTGGACAAGCGACTTGACCCTCTGGTTTTACCCTCTGGTAATTTAACATAGCTATTGAAAATGGCCATTTTTAATGGGAAAATCCACTTATAAATGGTCATTTTCAATAGCTATGTAACAAATTACCAGAGGGTACTAAGATAGCTATTGAAAATATGGCCCAGTCGAAATAGTTGATAAAAACCTATTGAAAATGGTGGATCTGTCCAGAAAGATATCTTAGTCTATCAGAGAGGCCTGGATCATGGCAACGCCACAGTGCTTCACAGAAATGGAAAGAGTATCATCTTCGACCCGAAATGGTCAACGTTAACAAAAAACGATGGAAAGATTCCCACCAAAGATCCACCATTTTTGATAAGGGTTTTTTTCCACTATTTAACGAGTGGGTCATGGCTTCAATGTCACGAACTGTGAATGTCATTACCAGAGGGTATATCAAACTATAGCTGTTTGTAGGTGAAGGTTCATCAATCCTGGTTTCTTTTTTGGATCTCAGTTAGGTCAGGCCGGAAAGTTTGGGTTGACCGGAGCCTCATCCGTGCCACAGGGGGATCATTTTTCTCGTCAATGACCGCAGCCTCTGGTAGCAAGGCCATTTGGAAAAAGTCTCAGAATGTCTTGAAATTGTACCCCAAGCCCAAATCTTTGCAAATCTTCAGGTGACTGGCTGTCAAGAACTCTTTCTGCGACCTTTATCCTTTGTCTCCTATTCCCAGTCCTTCTTGTTCCACATGATCAACGTTTGCGCTCGTAGAAGTGAGGAAAAAGGATGTGGGCAGTACGAAATTCAAATTGACCCCAAGACCTACATCATCTACATCAAAACTCATCTCAATGTTGCAATTGTCCAGACAGCCAAGGCTACGACGTCTGCAAGAACTTTGAAATGCTTCTTCGTTTGCATGTCAAAGCCCGCCTCAAAACCACCGTCAAAAATCCTCAAAAAACCAGCCACTAACTGCCATGAAAATCATTGAAAATCCAGTCGCAGGGACTGAAAAAACCTGGCGGCTGTCGCCTGCTGTATTTTCCCACAGCGCTGCACATAGTCCTAGAGCTGCGGGGTCAAGATGGTCAAGTCATTGGCTCGGAAAACCCGAAATGGTAAAACATACAAAAAACGATGGAAAGATCCACCATTTTTGATAAGGGTTTTTATCCACTATTTCGAGTGGGTCATGGCTTCAATGTCGCGAACTGTGAATGTCAGTTAGTCATTACCAGAGGGTATATCAAACTATAGCTGTTTGTAGGTGAAGTTTCATCAATTTCTGACCATTTCTGACCGCTCCTTGTGCGCTTTGCTGTTGGCAACGATCAGCTCCTGAATCACCAGACCGATAAACCCCAGAGGGATGGAGCTGTAGTTTCATGGAAAGGGATGCGCTATGCAAAAAAATATATTATGAAATATGTACTATAGATATTTATAGATTATATATAAACATGATTACTGTGTATATATATATGTATATATATATACCTGTAAAATGGTGTAAAACCATCAGCCCTTGACGCACTAGTTACACGCAAACCGCGGCAGGAATGGCGGTCCTTGGAGTCATAGCTGATGATTTGTTGGCTTGACCCACCTTGCAGCGCCTCATATCAACTTCACCCTTCCAGCTGTGGGACTAAGTGTTGCCCCAAACATCCCCAAACAATCTTGAATAATCCCTATATATCATTATGTATATATATCATTGTTCAGATGTGATAAGATAAGTCGGACAATGATATGATGGGAATAATCAGCATCATCATCATTGTCCCCTCATTCTCCCACCTCTTCTTCCACCACTTCCTTTTTCCTCGGGGCTCCACGCTGCCCAAAAAAAAACACAAAAAAATGCACCGCAGATTGCTGAGGCTGCTTCTCTGTGGCCTTCGAAATCTTCGAATCAGCATGGGACTCCCTAGGCTTCGTCGACCCAAAACATGGGGATGGGCTACCCAGTACCCCAAAACTCTCCCCCAATGAGATGTTTACATTGTTTACTGGATGCTGGATCATTCTGATCATTCTGGACCTTTGCGGGGGGGAAAAAAGTGAGGACTTTTTGGACAACCAGGTGGCCATAAGCCAAGCGGTCCATCCAAAGATTGCGGTCAAGATGCTTTGTTGAGCCTCTGACTCCTGCCTCAAAACAAACCAATGATGTGATTAAAAAGGTATGTGCTACCTGTCAGAAAAATTGAGGGAATGTGTGAAACAAAAAAAACAAAACATTGCCAGCATTTGGCGACGCTCCTGCTTGCGGGGTGATAGTTCATGTCCTGCAGTCAAACGCTGTAAAACTCAAAGGTATACCATGAGTGATGAAGGAAAATCAGCGAAAAATTACATGTTTTTTTAATTATATAAATGTAAATGTGTCTTCTTCGTCTGCTTGACTTGGATTGTTGGATGTATGTTTCAGCCATTTTGGCCCATTTGAACTTTGTCTGATATCAGCGCTTCAAAGGGTGATGCAGCTTGGCAGTTTACTCTCTACCATCTTCAGGGTTGGAAATTACAGCATATACAGCATCCAATCAGCATCCACTCGCTAACCAAAAGCTGCATTGGCTCCTTCACCCGAACTCTCATCTTCCTGCACACATAGCATGTTGTTTCGCTGCGAGTTACCAAATGCCTTGGATTAAAAAAATGAATATAGAAAGCAGATGAAACCAGCCCTGGCAAGACAAGTTCAAGCCGACGGGGTGTTGTGATGCTATTTCTTGAAGCATGTCTTCACAAGTTCCCCAGGAAAAGGATGGAAAAGGCTGCGGCAAGTCCTTCTCCGAGGAAGTCTCCCCTCGCAATTTGGCTAGTCGCTCTTGCAACGCTATTGCCTTGGAAATCGAGTTTCTGCAAACATGCTTCTAAACAACACGATTTCAAAGAAAGATCCATCATGCCGAACATACTTACCATTCTCTTGCGTCTGACATCTTGTCAACCTTCCTGGATGGCTCGGCTGAAAAGAACACACACGTCCCTTCGAGTTTCAATGGGGGCCCATTGAAACCGAGAAAGTTGGTCAAGACCTTGCCTTGTCGATGATTGTCTGGTGTCTTTCCTCACCAAGTTTGTCAGTTCTGTTTTAAGGACGAATATTTGGACCAATCATTGAAGGGCGTGGGAAGCATTGCATAGCATATGGCTGCATCTCTTAGCGCAATCATGACCAGAACTCAGATATCTCAGATCCTCAGCCTTGCAAGACTTGTTGGTCAAGACTGATCCCAGTCATAATGTTTGAAACATTGAAAAGAAGGCTGACAGCTGTCCTGTCGCTTCTCCTCCTTTTTCCTCTCTGCCACATCAACCTACCAGCAGCAAGACTATGCAAGACTTCTTCTGTTTCCGGCTCGACATTTGGCTCAACCTTCAAGCACCGGCCAGCGGCCTTCTGCCACACCGTTTCCATCTGCTCCCGGCAAGCCTCTTGCACCTTCGAGTTTGGGGGGTGCTCGCGGTGCTCAAGTGAAAATGTTCAATCCATTTCAATCTGCCCCGAGATTTTGGCCATGCTTCGCTGCAGCATTAACTATTGACTAAGTAGGGCTTCATCAAATTGCTGGGGATGCCCAACTGGTTGGTTGAAGGCGTGGCGTTCCCAGACTGCAGCAGTTCATACTCCCCATTCAACCAGCTAGGACAATTATTCCTATACTAATCCTATAGCCTATAGTGTTTCCCATTTTTCACCATCCACCAAGGATGTTCGGTCCCCAATTTGATCCTATCTCCAGCGGCCTTCAGATGCAAGTCCTGTCTGCGATGCTCGGCGGCTTCCATTTTCCTCACCAGATGCATCAAGGTCAACACAGCGTAGACAGGTACCCTGGAATACTCTGAACATTTACCCTCTGGTAATTTAACATAGCTATTGAAAATCACCATTTTTAATGGGAAAATCCACTATTAATGGTCATTTTCAATAGCTACGTTAAATTACCAGAGGGTACCTTCATGATGCTCCATCCCTTCCACCAGGATCTGAATAGATCAAGTCCAGAAAGACCTCTCCTCTGCCTGACTCCGATGGTTTGCTTGGCGTCCTTGCAACAGTTGAAAGTGACTGACCATGGGCTTCTCTGCCGGTGAATTCCATACACAGAATCAGAGGGCCAGCCTTTTTGGCATCGCTCGAAAAGCCATCTTTGGCGCTGTGAGCGAACTGTGGCTACGCATGCTGCGCAGCTATGCGCTGCCCTGCAAGGCTCATTGCCAAGCAGGCTTCGCAAACTAAAGACTGCCTAGGGCCGCATGGTGATGCTTCCTTCGGCGCCCGAGACGCCGGGGCATCACCCAGTGCCCTCACGCACAACGCAGTGCAGCTAAAACGTTCACATTCAACTTGGGTGTGGGTCAACACTCAATACCCTGGTACCCGCTGGTACCGGTAACGGACCCAGGTCAACATCGGGATACCAAGCTCGTTGCTTGGCAAACAACAGCAATTAGAATTGGTTTTGACCATTTGACCAACGCCAACACCCACTTCAGCAGAAGGCTTTCAGGGCACCTCTGACTGGAAAATTACACGCTGCGATTCAAATTGCAGCATGGTATTGAGGTGATGACGTGCAATGGTGTTCAAGGGTTTGACACTCTGGTTTTTGAATTTGCATTTGCGACAATTTGCCACTTCTCAGATGCAGAGACCAATGCACGTCGTAAGATGTTGTAAGCTTCCTTGAGCTTTCTTCAAGGGTGCACTTTAATTCGAAGTCTCCTAGCACTAGGCCTCACTAGGCAACGCCAGCCCTGGGAATGGCCATGAACAGGATTTTCTTCAGCGAAATGGTTTTGATATCCCCAAAAATGCATCCCCAACGTTTGAGATACTCCAAATTCAAACACTGCCCTAGAATCCTAGAAGAACCTTGAAAGTAAACCACGAGTCAGAAAAAAAAAAACGACACTGGGGTCGCTGGCCCTAGAAGAACTTTGAAGGCTGGAAGGACGTTGAAGACCTGAGACAACCCTTGATGTGGCAGTATCCTATGAAGTTTCACAGGGAATCATCGTCCAAGACTATCAGCAGTTCCATGGTAAATGTCTGAAAAATTGGAAAATCACAAGCCACTATCCCCCATTTAGTTTTATGTTTTTCCCAGCAACAAAAACCTCCATGGGATTTTCCAGCCATGTTTGATGATACCTTTGCGGGGCCATGTGTCCTGAGCTCCACACGCGCAAGGCTCTGTCCCTCCGGAGCCTTCTCACTTCCTGGCACACCCCACCCCAGTTATATAATATGCAGATTGGTTAAGATAATACCAAACTATAGTAACTATAGGTATACCTCCCCCATAAATATATATATATATATGAATCCCAATTTATATGTTTAAAATATGATTTTTAAGTTACCCATTGAGCCAGTGATTTTTCTATCACGACTGGACTCCATTCGATAAAAACCAGGGGCCTCGTCGATGCGTCGTTCGGATTGCCTGATCTCCAGCTCCTGGCGTCGCTTTTTCGTCGGTCGGAGCTAAGGGATGTTGCTCTGATGGGATGATCGACGAGCCCTCCATGCCCTCCATGCCCTCCATGCCTCCGCCCTCAACCTTTCTCTGGCTGCTTCCACCCTGGGAAATCGCTCGATTTAATGTGACATGGAAAAAATATCTGCCCAAGTCGCCGCGTTTTTGAGCTCATTTCTGTACTGTTCAAATTCTTCATGATCAGTTTTAAATGTCTTGAGCATCCAATTTGACATGGCCATTCTGCCATATTCTGCCCATTACCCATCTCTGCTCTATCCAAGCATATCCAAGCATATCCAAGCTCTCTGCTGGAGTTTTTCATCCTTAAGCTGTTTCACCTTCTCGCCACCAGCCTGCAAAGGTCTGTGAAACATCTGGGAACTGTTTTATGGAGACTATCGGGACCGGATATCGCTATGAATCAAAACCCTGGTACCCTCATGGGAATTTTGGATGCAACAATCCCCAAGGATGCTTATCCCCAACATATGGAAAATCATACCCTTTTGACCCGTTCCATCCACTTCCAGGTTCTTCCTCTGTTCCGCCAAAAAATCACCAGAGTCTTTCTATTTACTCTCCAGCAAGTTTATGTAATATGAAAAACATACCCATTTGTACACAGATGCGGGATTCCCATAGATTTCCATATCTCACTTTGCTTCGTTGACTTTCTCGAAATCCGCCAAAAACTAAGCTCTGATTTTGCCCGACCTCACGCTCAATAGCAGGAAGTTCATCATCCAATTCCTGCCCGCAGTATCATGCTCCATTGGAGTACTTTTTCAAATCACCGTAAGCTGGTTATACATATATATATATACAACACATATACGAAATACATTCTATATATATATATACACAGTTGCCTGTTTGGACAACCCCATCATATATATATATATATGTGATTATATCATGTTATAATCAATTATATCCCCATGACATCTCAATCTTGTTTTCTCTTGGGCATTCAGTCACAAGCAATTGCAATTCAACAGAATCGGCGCTTGGCATGGTCTCATACGGTCCTTTGATAACGCTGTCCGTAGAATCTTAGTGTTTTGAAAAAGGGTTCCCATTATAGTCTGTGTGGCTTATCCGATTGGGAATGAGTTTGGTTGACCTGAACAAGCGCTGCTGTCTAGGACGTCCAACTCGATGTTTACCAATATTGATGGCTTCAGCGCTATCTGGTTGATAATCTGATATGAGACTTGTCTGAGAGGATCGGAATTTGGCACACGTAAAATGTGTCCAGCCAACCTTGCTCGCCTCTCATCTAGTTCTTGTGGGAAAGGTGATACTTTCTTGGTGGGCAAATTAGGGAATGCAGTTTGAGAGGCGAGATCATACACCCTCGAATTTGTATTGCGCCTATCTATATACTTTATACATCTTTATACGTGGTTGGCCATTTGAGAAAACTCTGCAAATTCCTTCAAATGGAAGGCATCCAGCTTTCTGCACATCCCAATATAGCCGATCTTATAACTTATAACATATTATAACTTATAACCCATATGATGTCCAAAAATGAGATGTTGTTTTTTTAGACAATCAATTTTGGCAGCCTTTCCAACCTGTTTAGACAAATCCATATCATACATAGTGGGTTAGTTAATATATATTAAATTATACTGTATATTATATAATCTGATATAATATACCAAGCCAACTATGGTTGGAATACAACTAGTTGCTTGTAGACAGGTGGTTATAATATGTTATATGAGTTATGTGTATAATATTCCATGGTTCTCATCCATTGTTACATAGAAAAACCGCCGGGCATCAGGCCTTCTCTTCCTGCTGCAAGAGCTGCTCGGTGCGTCGGACACGCTCCTCCAACACGGCCTCCTGCGGAAAAAAAAAACGATGAGAAACCCAGGTTTTTCTCAATTTGTACAGCATGGGGCCCCCAAGATAGCGTTCAGTTGCCTCATAAGTGGCGGAATTCTATGGTTTGTGGTGGATATAATGAACTAGTTCATGGGGGTTATAATGGTTTATAAACAATCTTGTATCACTGTAATGTGGGTAAAACAATGCCATAAACCACCCATGAGTGGAAATGGTAAAACTACCACCTATTTATGGATGGTTTATTGTTTTAACCACTGCATCCCATTTTTCAAACCTACCCATATGTTCTTTGATTCCAAATAATTGGTACTGTGAGACTATTTCATGATTCAATACATGTCAATATGACGCGATATGACTAGTGTACTCTTCTTTTTTACACTTCTTGCAGCTATTTCTCTTCCACATCTTCCACTACAAGCAGCTCATCAGGATCTGCAAAGGGAAACTCAACCCCCGAAGCGTTCGCAGGTTCGCTGCACCCAACGTGCCTTCTTTTCCAGCTTCATATCCAGGTCAATCTGCTCCCGGCCTCAAAATCTGGCAAGTGCAAAAAACCCTCCATCTGACTGGGAAGAATTCCCCACCTCGCCGTTGATAGATGGAAGTTACCGTCAACAGTTGAACTTTTGGGTTAACAGGTTCGATGACAGAAAGCGTGGATGGATTTTGGTCATATGGGCATGGGTTTAACTTCGAGACCTCAGAGGTATCGTTCAAGAATGGTGATTTTATCCTGTATGTGGCCAGTAAATGATAGGGAACATGAGATTTTCATCCATTGGCCAGGGCTGAGCCCATGTGGGTTGTAAAGTATCATTTCTCGTTTGATTGGAGGATTCCCCCTGGATTTGGTATAAGACAATTACGTGATCGGCCCGCCTATAGTCTCCCGTTCCTCCTCCTGGTGCGGTCGGCCAAAATTGGTCAGGAGTCGAATTGTGAGCAACCAGATCCGATTCCCCACAAGTTCCATATATGCATATATATATATATATATGCTATGGTCAGTGGTCATCCGGCCACTACTAGAAGTTCCCTATTTACAACGGGTCCCATCATGGGTATGTTAACCCCAACGGCGTTCACGGGTCCCATCATGGACCAGCCCTTTGATGGAACCAGCTGTTTCTATGCCAAGCTCCAAGCTCCAGGAGTCATCCTTTCACATTCTGTACCCTCTGGTAAACTAACAGTTTGCTATTGAAAATGGCCATAGAAATAGTGGATTTACCCATTAAAAATGGTGATTTTCCATAGCTATGTTAGTTTACCAGAGGGTATGTTTTTTTCCCGAAGATCATCAGTGGCTAAACCATCAGCAGCGGCTTGTTGACCCAAAAAATCCGCCCGCACCGAAGGTGCTGGGGCGTGATCTTCCGGATGGCACTCGTAAAAAGGTTACAGGTTTACCTGGGGGGGGGGGCATTTTTCGTCCAAAACCTCCTGTTTTTGATAGGTCG
>Ga0126342_10012126_pt1 | contig 15397 bp, 14 predicted proteins | sample Cyp1metagenome_FD_92528 | JGI IMG/M metagenome (GOLD analysis project Ga0126342, IMG submission 92528) | Coral microbial communities from Lord Howe Island, Old Settlement Bay, Australia - Cyphastrea 1 metagenome | ecosystem: Host-associated > Invertebrates > Cnidaria > Coral ...
TAATATATAATATATAATATATAGTATAATATATATATATAAATAATATTTAATATAATATAATATAATATAACATAACATAATATAATATAATATAATATAATATATATATAATATTATATAATATAATATGATATAATACAATATAATATAATATAATATAATATACTATACTATATATATATTTACATACTTAAATGTGGTTTATGGTAGTCTAGTAGTTTTGTTCTTTTTCTAGATGTGACTTAGTTAGTCAATGAGGTGAAAGCTCATACGAACTTGAGGGTGAAGCCAAGGGGTTAGTTTCATAGCTATAACTATGCTGGGATTAGTTTACCTCCACAAGTTTTTTTTTTGGAACTAAATATCCCAAACTATGTGAATATTTTCATAGGGATTAGTTTTTTTTTCTAGGTTCAACTTAACTATGGTGAACTATAACCCAGAAAAATGAGTGGAACTGCACCCCCAGGTAAAGGTTTTCATGCTAGTTACATGTAGTTCTAGGGCGTCTAATGGTTTCTACATTTGAGGAAGCCCAAAGTGACAGGCGCAGCTCGCTGGAGATCGAGCTTCCCCCTGGAGACTATCAGATGACGGTGGAGGCCTTGGGCTTGGGCCATGGGTGGCCGTGAAATTCATCTCGTCCTCGCCACGCCCCAGAAACTATGGACCATGGTAGGCCGTAGGATGAAATCAGGTGAATTTAGGACCATGCAATTGTCTGGGTAAATTCCATCACGACCGAGCCCTGTTCTCCCGAGCCCTGGTTCATCATGGTGTACTTTAGGGAAATCATCCCCTTTTATGGCCGCAAGATTCAGGTGAGTGAAATATTATAATTGACCCAGATATATGAGTTTCATATGAACGGGATCTGATGACTCGATGGGATCCCAGATTTGGTCAATCTTCCTGGCCCAAGCCTCCGGGAATCAAACGTGGCTGGGAAATCCCCGAAAAAAATGGACATTTAAATTGGACAATGATCGAACAAAATGGATAGATTTCTGCCATGTTTGAGTACCAGAGGGTTTATGCCTTTTATTGCAGGCAAGCTCAGCAGGCACTATGTGGATCTCAATGTTTCATGGTCAACAGCATGATACCCCTCATATCAATGGATTGGTTTGTCTGGGAAAATCGACCGGAAACCCATGGGTTTTTACCATCAAATTGGGTGGGGTTTCCGGTTAAAATTTTCCCATGACCCAAGTCTGTGATCAGAACACTCCTAATTTCTACAGGACAATACGGTGGATGGCGGCGAAATCCTGCATCACCGCTTTGGATGAAACCCGAACGAAATAATGGGATGTTTACCACCTATCAGCTGGTGATTCGGATTTCGCTGGCCCATCCACAGTATCACAAAAACTGATTCTACAGGGCCCCAGGGATCTTCAGAAAATCTTTGCTGTCTTTGCCTCCAATTCTTCTCCGGGGCCGGAGAGGCCTCCGTTTTTTTTCAAGCAGATTTCTGGAGTATTTAACCTCTAGGAACACATGCCCCAAATTCTTCTGTGCTGAAACTCCCGATAGGTTTATTCTAGTAGTCATTGTAGCTGGTTGGTGGTTTCAAACATGAATTTTATTTTCCATTTCATATATGGGATGTCATCCTTCCCATTGACGAACTCATACTTTTCAAGATGGTAGGTATACCACCAACCAGATAGTCACCTCACTGAAAAAATGGTCAACAGGGGAACTCATCCCACAATCGCCAACCAATTCAGGTTGGTGAATTATTACAATTTACCCTCCGATTGATTGGAGAATTCATAAGAATTTGAAGATGGTATACTTACAGCAAAGCCTCTAAAAGTCATAAGATGGTCTAATCACCAACATTAAGTTGCAACAGTGGCGATCATTTTTTGTTGTTTTATTTTAGCTCAGAAATGAAGATACCCAGTACCTCTACGTAAATGGTTCAGTCCTTGTGGCCGAGACTCATTGAATCATTAATGGAGTTGGTTTTGTCTGACAATAATCTGGGTAAATTATAACGACCTCACTGCGACCTCACTGGAATCATGGTTAAGAAGGGAAATCATCCCCAAAGATCATATCAAGTTGGTTAGTTGTATCCCAGTATATATCCGCATAAGATCTTGATTTTTCTTGGTTGAACAGTTCACAGTTAAACCTAAACCTGTTTTTTTCCGCTCAATTTTCATGACTTCTCCAACCAAAATTGTCGGTTGAACCTCAATTTCAACATCAAACTTAGAAACTGTTGGAGAAATCGACGGAACATTGGTTTGAAAAATGGGACATCATTGGAAGATACTAAGTTACTAAGTCTTATCCTATGGCTATTTAACATAGCTATGGACAATCACCATTCTTAAGAGGTAAATATAAGATAATATAAGTAAATCAGCCACAATTTGTACCATAGTGGATGATTAGCCCATGATAGTTATTTAATGTTATTTACAATTTAGCTATGTTAAATCCTCCATATGTTAGTAAGAGGTAAATCATTTTCCAACCTGCCAGGAGATGTCACCGCTATCGCCACCTGCTGGCTGCATGGCCATGGGTGTGGCTGCCACTTGCTGGGAAGAAAAAGCCGGGAAAAGCCATGGAAAATCCAGGGACAACTTATGGTTCGAAGGGTGGAAAATCAACGAAAATCAGTGGAAAACCCATCGAAGATATTGAAGATATTGGACAATCACGGAAGATCCTATGGAAAGCCTTGGAAACGCCATGTTTCAGTCGTCATCTTCAGGAAGATCCTGATGTTTTCAGTTTGAATTCCGTTTTTGAAGCTCCCCATGTTTGTGAGTTCACTTTCCCCAACATGTTTTTAGTAAATTAGGGAGTTTCTCCCCAACATTTAGGGGTTTCCGTTTTGTCATGGGGGTCATCCAGTTGTCATGGATGACTGGTTGGTGGTTTGGAACATGAATTTTATGACTTTCCATTCAGTTGGGAATGTCATCATCCCAACTGACGAACTCCATCATTTTTCAGAGGGGTAGGTATACCACCAGCCAGACCGTAATGTGGGTAAAACTAGGTCAATCAACTGGATGGGTAGAAACTAGTCCTAACTAGTCTTTCGGCAAGTCTTTTGGTAAGATTTTCTGAAACATGATGATCAAAAAATAAGACTAATGTTTAGTCATGATGATCAATGTTTCAATGTTAGTCAGATGACCATGACCTTTGCCATTGAAACAACCAAGCGTATATCCATCATGGATCCTATGATTTTCCCGATTTTCTCCGATCATAATCCCAAGATAAAACTCATGGTAAAGCCATAATAAAGCCATAATAAGCCATATCATGACTTACCACATATAACTTATAAGGATATAAACCATGTAAGTCATGATATAAAACCATGTAAAGCCATATAAAGCCATAATAAACCATATCATTCCATGACTTACCACATCGAGGTTTCTCTCGTTCCCTTTTCTGCCATCGAACGCTCGAGTTCTGCCTCTGGGATGCAACAAATCTTGGTACGAAACGTGCTGGCAGATGGAAGAATGTGCCAACAAAAATCAGGTATGAAACAATATGTAGATATACAATGACATGCATACATATGCCTGGATCTTATGCCAGGGTAGTAAAAAAACAATGTAACGATTGAAGACCCAGGTGGGTAACATAGCCAAGGAAAACTGTTTATAGTTGATTTACCTATTGCACATGGTGATTTTCCAGCTCGCAAACTGTTAGTTTACCAGAGGATATCATGTTATATCCTAAAATGTGAGGCCCCCAAGATATCTAAGTTGGTGCAAATAACTCCAATCACTATGGTTTATGGTACACAAATAACTATAGTTACTGGGGCCTATAAACCAACTTAGCTATCTTGGGGGCCTCACATTGTAGGATTTTTCCACAGGTATTTCCACAGGATATCAACATTCTTGCTGGTTGAGACCCAGTTCCAGGCCCGTCGAATTCCCAATTTATGGTTCGTTCTATACCCCATATATTTGTGGATAAATGGCACTTTTCGACCTTGAAATCATTTTTTTGTTTATGAACCTTTGTTGACTGGTTAAATCATGTTAAATCATGTTAAATCCACCTATTTAGCATGATTAACTCCCTATTCTTGATACTTAAATGCCGATTTTCTCTTGGTTAAACCCCAATTATAGATTCTATATCTACCATAAACCCAAGTGATATGATGTGATATGAGTGAACTAAACCAACTTACCATAGCCATATTAGCTGTGTCTCCATTGTCGTCTACTATTCCGTCAGATATTTTCCACCTGATTTCCATTAGTTCTATTCTATTTCCATTGTAGTCCATATATCCGTCAAATATCTTCCAGTTGGTTGAACCACCGCCCCAAAAAAAGCATATGTAAATTATTTTCTTCGAGTGATCCCCACCAACTGTCATTTTTTGGACACATTTTCTCACATTCTATCTGACATTCACATTTTATCTAACATATTTTCTGACATTCTATCTGGCATTCTATCTGGTATATCTTCGGAGATTCTTTGTGGTTGAGATCCGGGGGGAACACTCTAATCCGGAGCTCGCGGTTGAGGTCCGGTAGGGAACACTTTGATCCGGAGCTTGCGGTGGAGGTCCGGCGGGGAACACTTTGATCCGGAGCTTGCGGTGGAGGTCCGGCGGGGAACGCTCTGGTCAGGCGGATAAATCAATCAAAGGAAGCAACCGGTAAGATCGGGCAAGTCAAGCACGGTAGGTTTCACTCCCTGACCTAGATCAACTATTATTTGATTTCATGAGCTTTCTTATACTCTTGATGGTTCCTTCATGTTAACTTACTCAGACACTTGATGCTACGATTGACATGGGGTGGGGTGTTGACGTTCATGTTAACTTACTCAGACACTTGATGCTACGCTTGGCATGGGGTGGGGTGTTGACGTTCATGTTATCACAATGTGACAAAGCATCGGGATGACTCCGGGCAGAAGTGCCAGAGCGGATGGCTCGCAGATGTTCACACTGAACAATGCGAAAGTTGAACGTGCTGAGTCGATGAGCGATGATATTGACATATTTTGGCCAAGGCAAATGTCAATCTTCGCTCTATGGCCTAGCTTTCCACAACCAGAGCGGCCCAGTACAGTTGTGCTGGCATCCTGTTGGTGTGATCAGTTGTGAACACAAATTTGATGGGATAACAGCATTGAGGACCCCTGACCCAAGGTTGTTCAAGACTAGTGCACGCGAAGGTCACATGAGTCAAGACAAACGAATGGATCGAAGATCATAACCCTTTTTTGGGCCTTCAGACCCCTCCCCTGATATTACAAACAGATCGAACTTAGACGCGCTGGACAGGGAAGAGCTGGGCCATGGTGCATTTGGCAAGGTCTACCATGGGATCTTCCCGATGCAGCAGGTAGCTGTCAAAGTCCTTGCCCGTGATTCCTTCCGAACTTCTGAGTGGGAGATTTTGGCTGCTTTGTCGCGGCACCGGCACCCGCATATATTGAGCACCCGCGCCTGTTTTCTGACCAGCGACACATATGATCTCGTGTCAGAGCTCATCCTCGGCAGCGACCTCGAGACTTTTCTCCTTGAAGTGGCCTCTGATGATTATGCCCAGGAATTTCGGTTCCAGGCCTCACAAATTGTGCAAGCAATGGAGTTCTTGCACGACAACATGATCGGCCATTTCGATCTCAAAGGTGAGATCTTGATGGATGACCGATCTCGCTGCCTGAAAATGATTGATTTTGATACGGCGGAGGTGGTCAATGCCCCGCTCACCGCTCGCAAAATGACCACAGCCCACTACTTAGCTCCTGAGATCATGCTTACCAACAGGCAAGTGGAAGCATCCCAAGGTTATGGCCTTCCTGCAGACATGTGGAGTTTTGGGGTAAATTTGTATTATCTTTGGACACACAGGGTACAAGGGGTCAAGTGGTCGGGTCTAGTTCCAAGCGTTTCATGGAAATATGGTCGCTGACCCAAACTAATGTTTACAAATGATCTTTTACCTTCCCAGTTATGTTATATATATATATACATATACATATACATACATATATGTATATTTGCATACACATACATTATATATATATTGTGTACATATATACACATACAGACACATGTAAATAAGTTTACACACACACAACACCAATACCAGTAGTACCGCGCAAGGCGGTGGCAGAAATTTCAAAAATAGGGAACTTATAGGAGAGGTTGGTTGTTGTGAATCACGGATGGCAGAGCGAATCCATTGATGGACCGAAAGGTGGTTGGAGCTGTGTTTTTCGGAGTGGTTGCAATGGTTGCACTGGTCACCTCACCACAACTGCTGCATGTAGTGTGGTGTGATTAGTGCAGCTGTAGTTGTAGTTGCAGTGTAGTGTAGTGGAGTTGTAGTTGCAATGTAGCGTAATTAGTGCAGTGTAGTTGCAGTTCTAGTTGTGGTGTGGTGTAATTAGTGTAGTGTAGTGTAATTTGCTGTAGTGTTTTGTACTGTAGCGTGGTATAGTGTAGTCTAGTGTAGTGTAGTGTAGTTGTAGTTGCAGTGTAGTGTAGTTAGTGTAGCCTAGGTGTAGTGCAATGTAGTGGTAGTGGTTGTTGCACTTGCAGTTGCACTTGTAGTTGTAGCGTAATGTAATGTAATTAGTGTAGTGCAGTGTTGTGTAATGTAGTGTAGTTGTTTTTGTAGTTGTAGTGTGCTGCGGTGTAATTAGTGTAGTCTCGTGTAATGTAGTGTAGTTGTAATTGTGGTTGTAGCTGTGGTGGTAGTGGTAGTAGCAGTAGTAGCAGTAGCAGCAGTAGCAGTAGCAGTAGCAGTAGGAGTAGGAGTAGTAGTAGGAGTAGTAGTAGTAGTAGTGGTGGTAGTAGTAGTAGTAGTGGTGGTAGTAGTAGTAGTAGTAGTAGTAGTAAAAGTACTCGCCGTCGTTGTGGTGGTGGTGGTTGTTGTAGTGTAATTAGTGTAGTGTAGTGTGCTGTAGTGTAGTGTGCTAAAGTGTAGTGTAGCGTAATTAGATTCAATTAGTGTGGTGTAATGTAGCGTAGTATATTTGCGTTTGTAGTTGTAGCAGTAGCGTCGCGAAGTGTAGTGTAGTGTAGTGTAGCGGTAGTCGTAGTTGTAGCGGGTAACACTGCGATCTAGCGCTTGCAGTTGAGGTCCGGCGGAGGAGGCGGAAGGCGGGCGAGGAGGCGGGCGGGACAGCTGACATAAAACCTAACAACCTTCACCTGACAGGTGGGGAAATGTTGTTCATGGTTAATCCGAACGATGTTCATAGCTAAATCCATTTTTTGCAATTATTCTGGTTAAATCCCTATTGTTTATAGTTGACTATAATATAGTAAAGCCATGTATAGGCCAGCTTTTGGTTAAATCCGCATTCTTCTTCATTATGGTAAAATCCATTGAAATTCCTATTTTTCATGGTCAACTCCATCATGCTTAACTATTGTAACTATTGTTCATGCTTCAATCCCAACACTTCACGGTAAACACCATATTTTTCACGGTAAAATCACCCTTTTTCACGGTTCAACTCCGATTTTTTCGGTGACCTCAGCGACGCCAAAAAAAATATCGCGCTGTTCTTTGGGGGAACGGGATTAGACCCCGACCCCTCGGTGAGACGGCTGGCCATTCGTACAGCCAAGAAGGTCAGGAAGAGATTGAAGTAAAAGAAGAAGAGATCCTCCAGCAGCAAAGGGTCAACTTCGGTGTCGAGCTCATCGAGCAGCAGCGAGGTGATGGTCAACACAGAGCTGTTCGAGGGGCAAAGGGAGTCCCACAAATTGTGGAAGAAGGCTCCCGGCACCCTGGCGGTGGCAACGGTGCTGGAGGCCCAGCAGAGTTTGCTCACCAGGCAAGGCTTTCAGCCGGATGTGATCGATCCCTTTTTTTCCCACGGTTAACTCCCAGGCCGTGGGCTCGGTGCCGCCCTTCTTGGGCTCCTCCCTGGGCTTGGGCGCGCGCTGTGATGGCCTAGGGGCACTGCCGCTGCCGCTGGAGCCGTGGTGGTGATTTCAGGGTGATTTCAGGGTGATTTCAGGTGGGAATTCGTGTTTTTTTTTATGATTTGATCTGATTTTTTCAGTTTTTCAAAGATTTTTGAGGATTTAATGGGGATGAATGGGATTTGATGTAGGATTCATGGGATGTGATGGTGATTTCAATAGGTTTTGGGTGATTTTCCAGCATTTTGCGGGGATCTCAGCAGTTTATGGGATTTTGGGTGGCAGTGGATAGTTATGGTTTTTGTGGTTGTTCGAAGATTTTTTGATGGGGATGAATGGGATTTGATGGGGATTTGAATAATGTGATGGTGATTTAACCATCCACAGATAGGGATCTAGCCGAGGAAGACTGTGGATATTTTATGGGATTAATGTGATTCTATAGGGATTTAAACCATTTTACAATGGAAATTTTTGGGGTCAATGCAACAATTGGATTTAAGATTTTGCGGGAATATGAGATGTGATATATCTATAGATCGATGGTTGATATATCTACAGATATTTAGACATATTTAGACCAACCTGAATTATACAAACCACTCAACTCTAACGTCAGTTGACATAGGATAGCATCTAAGGTTGGATAGTATATAATTATAATTGATTGGGGATATTCCATATACTATCTACAATAAATCCCATTATATCCCTTTAGATCTATAGAATGTACCCTCCAGCATAGCATGCCATTTATAATTGATTTATCCACTAAAAATGATGATTTTCCAGTTCGCAAACTGTTAGTTTACCAGAGGGTTATATCTCATTATTTCCCGTTGTATCCCATTATATCTACCAGGTGGTGTCCCATAGTTAGCTAAGTTGGTTTATAATTCCAATAGCTTGGGTGTATGGTAGATATATCAATACTTAATGAAGGCTATTAACCAACTGAAGACTGTGGATCTATCTCATTGTATATATAAGTATACCCCATGACATATCCGACTAGGCTATATCCACCAATGTCTCCGTATGGTTGCCAATTCATGGGGGTACCCCTAAATCATCCATTTTCATCGGATTTTCCATTGTAAACCATCCAGCTATTGGGGTACCCCCATTGATGCAGGACGCCATCAGCGACACCGGCGGCTCTGCCGCCTATGGTGGCCCTGTGGATGCGGATGGGCGGCTGCTGATCCGCGAACGCATCATGTTGAGCCTTGGATGCCGGGCAGGGCGGAAGTTGTCGAAATACCATGGTTCAATGGATTGGTTTAGGGGAAAATTTACAGGAAAACCCCATCTTTAATGGTAAAAACCATGGTTTCCTGTAAATTTTCCCTTAGACCAATCCATTGAATGGTTTATGGATGAGATGACCACTACAATGGGGGACAATTAATATAGTTGGATCATATTGGTTGACCAACAGAAATGGTGATATTCTATGGGAATTCTTGATGGAATATATTGGGGATATCTCAACCATACGGATATATATATATATATATTTATTTATTTATGCGGTTTTAATGGTACATACCCTCTGGTAAACAAACATAACTATGGAAAATCACCATTTTGATGGGTAAATCCACTATAAATCACCATTTTCAATAGCTATGTTAAATTACCAGAGGGTACCCTCTGGGAATGAAACACGGCTAGCTGGAGAATCCCACATTTTTCTTGAGGTTTCGTTGGGAAACCCATCGAACTAATTCCCATGGGGGTTTTCCAGCAAGCCACGTTTCATCACCGGAGGGTAATCCCATCCCCCTAATATTAAACACCCCCCCCTGGCTGGAATGTGGAAATTCCCTATGAAAAACAATGGTTTCGTAGAAAAGGGGGTGTTTAATATTGGATGGGATTAAATGTCCGCCAAATTGGAGTTTTTGGACACTTGAAAAGTATCTGTTGGAGACTTTCCAGCCTCAATTTCGTTGGGTGATGTGAAAAGCTAGCACATTTACCCGCTGAATAAGGGAGAGGATTTTAAGGCATCAAACATATGGGAACAGAATCCTCTATAACTGGATGTTCATCTATCAAACTCAAACATGGGCATATAGAATGGGGTTAACCAGAATCTATCATGGGATATGATATAATGGGATATAATCTGGGTAAATCATAACGACCTCACTGGAATCAGGTTAGAAAGGGGAATCATCCCCAAATAGCCTTATTTCAGGTTAGTGAAATATTTTTGCTAAGATATAATGGGAACATCATCTACAAATCTAGAAATTTCTGGGCGATGGGAGGATTTCGCCATCAGAAATGGTGGTATCATGACTGTGCAAAGAGGAGTTTTTCTTCATGTCTTTCCAAGTTTGCAGTTTTTCCTTATTGGGGTTGCTGTTTCAACCAAAAAGATACGTGGGAAGTGTAGTGTGTGGGTCGGAAACCAAGGGTGTTTTTGCGGTTATAAATTCCACCCCACCGTGAGAATGGGTCAAGTGACAGAGCGCCTGGAGGATCATCCCATGTCATAAGTCATGCTAAGTCCCCATTGGGTCATACCCCATACCCTCTGGTAATTTAACGTAGCTATGGAAAATGACCATAGATAGTGGATTTTCCCATTAAACATGGTGATTTTCAATAGCTATGTTAAATTACCAGAGGGTAACTGGATGAACTAAGCTCGCAAACACAAGTGACTTTCATCGTGGATGATAGTCCTTCAAGCCGCTACTTCACCGATGGGGTGGGTTGGGGTGGGGCTGGGCAATAAGGCTCATGTTCCGCTGCGTCGGTACTATAACCTTTTTTTGAACGCCAGAAACAATTTCGGTACAAAGGCGTCCAGAGCACAAGAATAGATCTCTTGTTCCACAGTTGGCACAAACCCTCCACGGAAGGGCATGGTGCGATTGATTGCGATTGTATTGCTTTGGTGTGCATCAGAAAACACCAGGGGGTTTTCGGAAGTTTCTGTTCAATCCCAAGTTTTCGAGAAAATTGCCGTTGAGTGTAGAAGACTATCGTTGCTGAAGCCGGCTAAAAAACAGAGCCTGAGAGGATCGGTCGAAGAGGATCGGTCACACTATGATGGAGGAAAAAGGCTTGCTAGTTGCAATTGAAATTCTAGGCCACAATTCTTCCAAGGAAACACATCAAGATGATGTTCTTATCATCTTCGATTCTGTGCAGCATGTTCAAGAAAATGTTGCCTGGTCCATGTTGTCTCCAAAGACAATGCAGCGGAACCATGCCATCAGAGCTACGGGAAAGAAAAGATGGGTTTGACATTCTCCGGGTTTGCAAATATATTTGTCCAGAGAACTATAGGATCTCGTCTGTATCTATTTTATGGTTTGAAATCAAGATTCATCCTATATACATAAATGACAGTTATGCGCTTGGAGTGGCCCAGTTTATGCGCACTTAGTGACTCCAGCTCTTACGCTATTAGTGACCCAATTTTATGCGCTCTTAATCCACAGTCTTCATTAACTAACATCCATTGGGCATATCCTCATTAGTACATTCATTCTGGAATATTCCCATCATATTCTAATCTGGTTGGTGGTTTGGAACATTTTTTTCCTTTTCCATATATTGGGAATAATCATCCCAACTGACGAACTCATATTTTTCAGAGGGATTGACACCACCAACCAGTTATATTCCCTTTAAATCTCCATCATCATCTCCAAATTCCCCAAGGACGGACATCCACGACGGCCGCAAGAAGGTCTTCCTACGCCTGCCTGCGGCGTCGATGCTGAGGTCGTGATGGCGGCGAAGGGTCAGAAGAAACGGGGCCAAAATGGATGTTTTACCAACAAAAATGTGGATATCATGGGATATACCCTCTGGTTATTTGTTACATAGCTATGGTATAGATGGCCCATTTATAGATGATAAACATCCCGGCGGATGCGAAACCGCGCGAGCGTTTTGAGGGTGTGCTGAATAGGACTGTCAGAATCACCTATAATTTTCAATATAAAATGCTGTTCCGAACTCTTTTGATAACTCAATTTTGGTGAAAAAAAGTGGCTTCAAGATCTATTGAATTTTGACAAATCCTTGTAAATACCATGTGCATCAGACGTAGATTCGACGAGTTTTTTTAACACCATCGTCGGCTCAGCGATCCATCAGTTTGGAAGCTTTTCGACAGCAAGTTGCCAGTATGGCACTCATAACGCCAATGCCAGCAACGCAGGTACAGCATGACATCTTTGTTCTGCCCTGCTTTTGTCTGCAAATTGCTGGGCACAATTTTTTTAGCCAAATTCCACAGAGAGTCAATCTTCCCTGAAGAGCGTGTTAAACGTCACATGGAAACAGTGCAGAGCGTGACATGCAGAGCGTGTTAGAAGTCAAGTGGAAACAGTGCAGAGCGTAACATCCAGAGCGTGTTAGAAGTCACATGGAAACAGTGCAGAGCATGACATGCAGAGCGTGTTAGAAGTTGCTAGGCAAAAGACAGAGAATAACATCCAGACCGTGCTACGCAAGTGATGTTAGGCAAGAGCGATGGGATATCATGATATAGTGAGATATAAGATATCATGAGAGATCATGATATATGTTGGGGATACAAACATATTTTTCAAAAGTGCAATAAATGGATGAATTATGTAGTGACGACATTGCGATGTCACTATAAAGGACGGCCAGTTGGGTAACTATCTCCAGATGGTCTATTTCAGGTTGGTGAATTACTTAAACAATTACGCAACAATAAATGGCTCATACCAAAAATCGGGATATAATGGACACGTTATAGGGATACTAATGGGATTTTTTACAAACCAACCATATGATTTGGGGTGTATGAAAATGAAATAACGGGTGATTTATCATCATTTGCTTATAATGTGGTTAAAACAATGCCATTTGCACCATCCCCCAGTCATCACCATCTTTATAGGTGGTATGGAAATCCCATTCCCAGTCATTTTTGTGGTTTATGGCATTGTTTTACCCTCATCAACCATCATTCACTATCAGTAACCATTATTAACCATCATTAACCACTATTAACCATCATTACTGGGGAATTAACCATTTACTAACCATTTATTAACCATCATTAACCATTAACGGGTGGTTTATAACAGCTAATCTGACTACTTTAGATGGATCATGAGGAACCCTTCCCGGCCATCTTGGCCATCTTCATGGGTCAAAATCAAGGGTTTCACCCCTGTGTTTTCCCAATGAAAGCAATGCATTCAATACATTGCTACCAAATTATATGCCGCAAGATATGCCATCATATCTCATTATATATATATATGTATATACATACATATAATATCTATATACATAAATACAGTACACACATATATATATATATATATATATATAGATGACTACCCCCATGAAATGTTGTTTTGTTTTTTTTCCAATATTAATTGACCTTCTTCAGGGTGGCTGTGGTTTCGGAAGACGCAATGGAGACGGAGGTCCGAGTCGGAATCGGAGAGTCGGAGTTGGCGGTGCCTCAGTTCGGAATCATAAGGTGTAAAACTAAATTTTGTAGTGAGTGACTATCTGGTGACTATCTGGTGATTATCTGGTGATTATCTGGTGATTATTTCGTAGATAGTTTATCTCTGACTAAGTTGGTGTAAAAAAAACCTGGTGATTATCAATCTGAACTTCTAAAATAATGGTAACTGAGTGACTATCTTACTAAGTTTTGTAGTGATTATCAATCTGGTTGGGTGGGTTTAGAAGCAACTCACAAGTATGGGGCACCACCTTGTGGATGGCAAAAAAACCATGTGTACATACAACTCTTGGTGATAGCTATGGTTTTCGAATGGTTAGGACCAAAAATCCACAGCACTTTGAGGGTAACAGTCACGTAATAAGGCATAGATGATATGCATCAGAAAATCACAAGAAGTTGGCAGATTTTCAGTGGTTGTCATCCGTTACAAGGGTGCAAATCATCACTATCTGAGGATCTCTTCATGTATAACACCCGGCCTTCCAGCAGATCAGCCAGGATAGCACTGGTCATGGCTCCATCATTTTCCAAGTCGTGCTGCCAGGTGGTCCTTGAAGATAGCAGCCACCAGCAGATTGCCCCGGCCGGGCTTGGGGATGGTACGCTCTGGTTATTTGTTACATAGCGAACTGGAAAATAGCCCATTTATAGTGGATTTTCCCATGAAAAATGGTGATTTTCCATAGTTATGTAAACGTTTACCAGAGGGTAGCTACGTACAACCTGGAACTTTCCAAGCGGCTTTTGGATCAAATTCGAGTATCGTGTTGATTTTTCTTCAGATAGTTAGCACCACCAGCTTACCAATCTCGTCGATGTGTGAAAAACTTCAAAAACCACAGAAGTCATCTAAGGTGATGTGCCATGGAGCTACTTGGTGGCTCACTACTCACGAATCGTAAGTGGGTTAGTTCACCCCAGTGATTTACATGGGATAAGGAGCGGGTTAATCCACATCAATCACTGGGGTTATAACCCACTTACGATTCGTGGGATGAGCCACCAAGTAGGAAATGGGTTTGTCTATCCATTATATGCTCAGTCGTGTTTGGGGATATAAGGCAATTGCCAAAAAAAACACTCAGATGGCCCATGCAAGTAGAGTCAATCGCTAGCGTTTTCTTGCTCGTGTCTTGATGGTGTTTCACCATGTTTTACCCTCTGGTAATTTAACATAGCTATTGAAAATGGCTAATTTATAATGGATTCACCCATTGAAAATGGTGATTTTCCATAGTTATGTTAGTTTACCAGAGAGTACACACCTCTTCATTGTTTTATAGACGCCTAAAAGTTTGCAACGCAACAAGTTGACCCATCTATTGCCACCGTCAGCTCAGCTCAGAAGGCCCTGTTCAACGATGCTGTCAACTCTTGTTGCTTCATAGCCACATTTTAATTTGTGTTTGGATGTTTAATGTTTCATGATTCCATGTTGGGTAGTATATAAATTGTTTCAACCATCAAATTTTGGATGGTATCTTGCTATCAAGAAGCAGGCACTTGATGCTACCATATCCGCACTCAACCCCCATTGGATAGATGCTTCACCAGAGTAGATTTGACAAGATAGATGGACACATACTTGCAATATACAAGGTGGTGCCCCATAGTTAGCTAAGTTGGTTTATAAGTCCCATAACTATGGTTTATGGCAGATATAACTATAGACTATAGTTAATGGGGTTTATAAACCCACTTAAAACTGGGGGGCACCATCCTGTACCCTCTTGAAATCAAACATGGCAATGGAAAAGCATGCACAATTTGACATTTGGAGATGTCCCAGCGCGACGTTTGACTACAACCCCCACAAGACCTGTAGGTTGCCAACATACAGCCCCAAAGACGGTCAAACAACCCCCACAAGACCTGTAGGTTGCCAACATACAGCCCCAAAGACGGTCCAACAACCCCCACAAGACCTGTAGGTTGCCAACATACAGCTCCAAAGACGGTCAACAACCCCCACAAGACCTGTA